>JAEIGA010001888.1_pt1 | contig 33348 bp, 47 predicted proteins | sample 9270691 | NCBI WGS metagenome assembly JAEIGA01 (sample SAMN17057246, study PRJNA624740) | gut metagenome | biome: biome; isolation source: fecal sample | host: Bos grunniens | place: China: Xizang | collected 2019 | reverse complement strand
GTTACGAAGGCGCGCTGTCGAAATTGGGCGGTTTTGGGTGGTGGGCGGTGGGGGCCATGGCGCGCGGGCGCGCGGTCACCAGCCCAGCTATTAAGTACAATTTAACAACTGTTTTTGCCAATATGAATCCTTGCGAACACAAAACTTTCAAGCATCCCTTCAACATTGACAACGTGAAGGTGGAAATCAATCCGATCAACGGTGGCTTGTACTCATACTTTGAGTACAACTGCCGACAATACTTCGCCGACCTGGTGGACCTAATGCTCATTGGAACGGAGTGTATGATATTCCACTCCTGCGACCGTGCGGTTACCGATTGGGGCGAGTTATACTGCCAGCGCCACGTTGAGGTCACGGACGACAATCTCCGGGCCTGCATCTTGGAGTTCGTGGAGCAGCTGGATAAGGAGGAATAACCATGTACTGCTCCGAATGCAACTTCTTCCGAGGCGACGGCCTCTGCAAGAACCCCAAAGTCCGCAAGTCGGAAGTGGGCTACTTTCAAAAGGCATGCGCCCAATTTCAGAAACGCGAAACCGCTAAGAAAACCGAAACACCAACAGACAGCATGGAACCGAACACGGCAACAAGCGCACCGCAGACCAAGATATGTGAGCGCTGCGGCAGGGAGCTCCCCCTGGACCAATTCGACCGCCATCCCAAGACTAAGGACGGATATCTCAAGATCTGCCATGACTGCGCCAGCGCAGCCAGGAAGGCGGGATACAGGCCAAAAGTGGCCGTTCACCATGAGGAGGAACGGCCGCCCTTCTGCGTCGAGGAAGCAACCGATGCACAGCTTATCGCGGAGCTCGCTATAAGAGGGGATAAGGGGACTCTCTCCAAAACCATCTCATTTGAACTGTAAGACTATGGACGTTTATATCAGAAGAAACCTTGACATTCAGTTCGACTGCACGATTGAGAATCTGGATGCGTTGAAGGAGATAGCGCCGGAACCCACCCCAGAGCAGAAGTCCATGATGGAGGAGGGGACTCGTAAGCGCGAGGCCATAGAGGAAAAAATATGGCAGCACGTTGAGGCCAACCCGATGGTAGACTTGTCCGGCAACCGCATCACCAGGGAGACTCACGAAATCGGTTTCGATTACGATTGGGTGGAGAGAGAAGACGGAATACGGGCTGGAAGGGCCGTTAAGGCGTGGATAAGACCAAAGAAAAGCGAATATTATATGGAGAGATAATTATGAAACCCATTGAAAAGTACCAGCAGAAATTCATTGAACTGCTCAAGCAAGCAGAGGAGGAACTTGGCGGCGCCCTGACCGTTACGGTGAGTGACCGCGTGATTTACCGGATGCCGGACTACAATCACATCTCGGAGGTTGTGCGAACCGAGCCCAAGGAGTCTAAGCGTGAATACTCTTGCTCCATCGGCACGGAAGGAATGGGATGCCTCCTGTAGTATGACCCGCGGACGAAAGCCACTGCCACGCGAGACGCTGGCGCTCAGGGACACGCTCCGCAAAGACCGTGAGCGGCCGTCGTCAGTCATTGGCGAGCCGGTGCCGGTTGACAAGGTGCATGAGCGCTGCCAGGTGAGCGGCCTGCAGGGGGCCACGGAGCGCGCCCGGAAGATCTACTGGGCGACGTGCCGAAAGGTGGCGGCGCAGGGGATGCTGGACGTGGCCTTCTGCCAGCAGCTGCTCATCTACGCCATCGAGCTGGACCTTCTCATCAAGTGCGAGGAGGAGATCAAGCGGAATGGGATGTACCTGGTGGTGGAGACAAAGAAGGGGACGATGGCCATCCAAAACCCCGCGGTAAAGCAGCTACATCAGGCGGCCGACAGGGTGCTCAAGATAGGAGGGAACTTTGGCTTCGACCCGGTGAGTCGGAGCCGGCTGAAGGCCGCGTCGATGTTTGAGGATCCAAAGAAGACCGGGATACAGGCGGTATTTGCGGCAGTATTCTCCAAGGCCAATGAGGAAGCAGATGAACAATAAATGATTGACGATATGAAAAGCAGACCCTGAAAAGTATTTCAAAACCACATTATGAAACGTTTCTTAAAACTACACTTCAACTTTGAAGATGACCTTCGCAGAGCAGCTGTGAAGGCGGAGGAAGCAGGCAACGGCGCCAGCGCCGGCACCCTGCTTTGGTACGCAGACGAGCTCAAGCACTACAAGCCGGAGAAGCGCTACTTCTGCGATGGTGGCCGCAATTCCCTGAGCGGACTCCGCGTCTGGCAGAAGAACACGTTGAGGATTGCAGAGCAGTATGATCACTGCATCTTTACCCGTCAGGAGATTGAGCGCCTTGCTGAAAGGCTGATTGAATTCTCCAAGACGCAGAAGAACGTCACCGAGGAAGTCCGTGGGCCCAAGTTTGAGGATGAGGACAAGTATGGCATAAGCCCCGGCATCACGATTGGTTCCAACTGCTACATCAGCTTTATCCCGGTAAAGGGAGACTATGACTAGTCTTCCGGAGCCCGTGAAGGACTTCTTCGACGAGACCTGGACGGTTGCCTAAATGCCCACCTCCCCCATCACCCAAGTGAACGAATACGCTGCGGCGGTACGGAGCGGAGCGCTGCCGTCGTGCCTGATGGTCCGCAAGGCCGTGGACCGCTGGTACGAGGATATGGCCCGCCCCGACCTGTACTTTGACCGCAGCGCATTCCTCCGGGTGGTGAAGTTCTCCGGGATGCTCAAGCACTTCAAGGGGGAGTTCGCGGGGCAGAGCATCGTCTGGCAGCCGTGGCAGCTCTTCATCCTTGCGAACATCTTCGGCCTGAAGTGCCGCGACACCAAGCGCCGGAAGTACACCTATGCCGACGTCTATGTCCCCCGAAAGAACGGCAAGACCACCTTCGCGGCTGTGATTGCCCTCTATATGCTGCTGCTGGACGGGGAGAGCGCGGCCGAGGTGTACGCCGCCGCCGTGGATAAGGCCCAGGCGAAGATATGCTTTGACGCATCGGCCGAGCTGGTGAAGGGGGTCCCTGAGCTGGAGGGGTATGTGAGGGTGTTCCGCAAGGGGAGCATCGTGGTGGAGGATACGGCATCGGCCTACAAGCCCCTGAGCAAGGACACCAAGAACAAGGACGGTCTCAACATCCACTGCGGAATATGCGATGAGCGCCACGCCTGGAAAACCAACGAAATCTACGAGGTACTGAAGACCGGCGTCGGCGCCCGCAGCCAGCCCCTCATCTTCTCCATCTCCACCGCGGGAACGGATACATCATATCCCTACTTCCGGGACCTGGAGTTCCTTCGGCAGGTGATGCTGGGTATCAAGGAGAAGGACAACCACTTCATCATGCTCTACGAGCCGGACGAAGGCGATGCGTGGGATGATCCTGCGACGTGGGCCAAGGTGAACCCCAACTTCGGCGTATCCCTTGGCCGCAAGTACATGGAGGACGAGTGCCAGGAGGCTCGAGAGAAGGGCGGCTCCACCCTCGCTGCCTTCCAGACCAAAAACCTCAACATGTGGGTGGACGCTCCGGATGTTTGGATCTCGGACGATGACGTGGCGGCCTGCAACCAGTCTTTCGAAGATTCCGAACTTGTGGGCCAGGAGTGCTACGTAGGAATCGACCTTGCTTCCAAGAGCGACCTCACGGCGGCGGCGCTCTTCTTTCCTAAGCAGATGGTGGTGAAATATCTCTTCACCGTCCCGGAGAGCAAACTCACGGAGGCCCAGGGCCGGGGAGACGTGGTGGACTATCGGCTATGGGTAGAGCAGGGGTGGCTCACCGTCTGTCCGGGGCGCGTGCTGGACGAGGAATGGTGGCTCGCGCAGCTGTTCTACGCCATCGCCCCCTATAAGGTGAAGTGCATCGCCTATGACCCATGGGGGATGTGGGACCTGAAGAACCGATTCGGGAAATACGAGGACGCGCTGATGGAGTACCGGCAGGAGATCCGCTATATGTCCGTCCCGACCAAGGACCTGGAGAGCCGGGTACTCAAGCACGGGATTAACCTCCTCGGGAACCCCGTCATCCGCTGGATGTTCCGGAACGTGGTCATTTACAAGGATCCTAACGCCAACATCAAGTTGGACAAGGCCCGCTCCCGCAACAAGATAGACGGGGTGGTGGCCACGGTGGACGCTATCGGCGGGTGGCTGAACAAGACATCCGGAGACACCGGCCAGATATACAAGACACACGAACTAAGAACGATAAAAATGAAATGATTACTGTAAAGCAACTCAAAGACCTTCTTGAAATGGTCCCCAATGATGCTCTCTTAGTGATTAACGACAACTACCACTGCAGCATTGTGCCGGAGATAAGCTACAGTTCCCTTGACCGAATGGCGAGGGTAAAACTTACCCCCGGCTTTTCCATTACAAAGGATTCGGTGCTGGATGAAATCTTTAGACTAACAAGAACATGAATTGGATTGAATTCTACTGTAAGTTGCAATCAATATGGTTTATTGTGTTTGCAACAATCGGAGTCATAGCCTTGCTCATATACATAGGCATTTTGATTTACGGCGCTATCAAATATAAGAAAACTCGGAATGGATGACTCAATGAAAAGCCTTGTCTCGCTTGAGGGTTTCACGGCTGAATTCTGGCGGGAGTACCGGGAGACGGGGGGCACGCAGCGGGAGGTGTTTGAGCGGCTGAACACCGCATATCACAATGCCTTCGGCGTGTACCGTTTCCCTTCGTATGACGCCTTCCGGAAGCAGCGTGACCGCAAGCGTTAGAAATGGACATACAAATGGACAAATGTCCACAGCTGCCCCGCCGTCTGTGCGTAATTTCGCGCAGAATCGACAGGGCGCATGGGTTTTCTATCCAACATAATCAAATCCGCAAAAAAACGCGGTGTCTTTGTAGGCACGCAGGCTGAGTATTTCGCCTCGCGGCCAGACATCGACTACGGCGTAACGGTGACCAACCAGAGCGCCATGAACCTTACCGCCTTTTTTGACGGTATCCGCATCATCTCCGAGAACGTCGCCTCCCTTCCCAAGGAGGTATTTCGCTCGGATCCTCAGAAGGGCCCCGTTGAGGCCCACGAGCACGCGGCCTTCGCGGCCATCAACGTCCGCCCCAATGCCTACACCAACGTCTTTGATTTCTGGTCCTGCATCGTGACCTGGCTCATAGGCTGGGGAAACGCATACGCCATCATCCGCCGGGACAAAGACGGTATCCACCTGCATCAGGTGCATCCGATGTGTATAACTATCCGGCTGGTGGACGGCCGCAAGTGGTATCGTGTCACCTTCGCCGACCCGGAGCTGAACTGGCTTAACGACGTCTATCCCGACGATGACATCCTGCACTTCATGCTGGTCACCACTGACGGCATCAAGGGCCAGAATCCCGTATTCCAGAACGCCATCGCCCTGGGCAAGGCGCTCGCCACGGAGAAGTTCGGCTCGGAGTTCTACTCCAAGGGCGGCAATATCCGGGCGGTGATGGAGACGGAAGGCCACTTGGGCGACGATGACTACCAGAACTTCATGCAGCACTTCAGGGATGCGTCCAAGAACTTTGATACACCCTTGCTCGAGTACGGCATCAAGTACAAGCAGCTCTCCGTGAATCCGGTGGCCGCGCAGCTCATCCAGAGCGAGACCCTCTCCATCCAGGATGTAGCGCGCATCCTGAACCTGCCCCCGCACATGATCGGGGAGCTTTCCCATGCCACCTACTCCAATATCGAGCACCAGACCATCCAGTTCGTGAAGTACACCCTGCGGCCCATCGTCAAGCGTTTGGAGGTGGAGTTGGAGGCCAAGCTCTTCTTCTCGCGCGAGGTTGGCGTCTATGACGTCAAGTTCCTTCTGGACGGCCTGCTCCGTGGCGACACACAGGCCCGCAGCGCCTACTACCATAACGCCATCCTTGACGGCTACATGACCCCGAATCAGGTCCGCATCCTTGAGGGAATGTCCCGGGCAGAGGGCCTGGACTACTACCTCCGCCCCTTGAACAGTGAGGTGGTGGGTAAGGAAGGACCGAACAACGATAATAACGAACAATAATATGAGCGAAATCCATTACAGAACCTATTCGTCGGAAATCCGCAAGCGGAACGAGGAAACCCGCACGATCACCTTCGTGGCGTCGGACGGGGTCCGTGACGCTGCCGGCACCGTCCTGAACCAGGAGGGCTGGAATCTCAAGCGCTACGAGAAAAACCCCATCGTCGGCTACCAGCACGAAGTGTATGGCGGCTGGGATGGCTCCGACCCCGATAATGTCATCGGCAAGGCAAGGGCTTATGTTGAGGACGGGCAGCTGCTGGCCGACATCACCTTTGAGCCAAAGGACGTCAACGAGAAGGCTGAGAAGATATATAAGAAGCTTCTCTTTGGTTCCCTGAATGCAGTGTCCGTCGGCTTCCGGTCAATCGGAAAGGGCCGCTGGGGCGAGGGTGAGGAAGCCCTTGACGGCAGCAATCCCACCTACTACTACGCCGGCCAGGAACTGCTGGAGATTTCCGTGGTGAATATCCCCAGCAACCCCAACGCCGTGCGCCGCGCCATGGAGTACGAGCAGAATGAACTCAAGGCCCTTATGGAGGCCGAGAAGACGGCGCCCGCCGCCGATCCCGATCCCGAACCGGAGGACCGCAGCGTTGAGAACGCGAACAAACTGAAACTATTAAAGGCAGCGGCAACAGCTGCATTATGTTAAACCCCAAATACAAAAAACTATGCGTAAAATTGCAGAAATTCGTGCAGATTTGGACGCTGCCCAGAGAGGTCTGGCCGGCGTCGATCTGAAGGACCAGGCTGCCGTTGACGCTGCCGAGGCAAATGTCAAGTCTCTCATGAAGGAACTTGAACTTGCCGAGCTGAATGAACGTGCCGCCAAACAGGTCGCATCCAAGGCTTTCGAGACCCCTGAGCAGAAAGAGCTCAAGCGCTTCTCCCTTGCCAAGTTCATCCGCGAGGCCGCCGCAGGCCGCGGACTCACCGGCTTTGAGGCCGAAATGAACGAAGAGGCCGAGAAGGAAATGCGCGCCGCAGGTCAGACCCTCGCCGGCGTGGGTATCCCTTCCATCCTCCTGGGAGGTCTCAGGACCTTCGACAACAACAACGTCACCACCGCCACCGAGGGCAAGGAGTTTGCCGCCATCACCGAATGGTCCTACATCGACGCGCTGCGTGACGCCATGCTCGGCGCCAAGCTGGGCGTGCGCTATATCCCCGGAATGCAGGGCAACGCCCGCATCGTCAAGGGTGGCGGCGTCACCGCTTCCTGGCTCGCCGAAGAGGCTGCCGCCAGCAAGGTGAAGGAGAACTTCGGCACCATCGACATGACTCCTCACCGCCTGCAGATCCTGGGTGGCTACACCTACGACCTGCTCAAGCAGAGCGCCCTCCCCGTGGAGCGCATCCTGTGGGATGAGCTCATCCGTGCCCACGCACAGGCCCTCGATGCCGCTATCTTCACCGGCAGCGGTTCCAGCGGCCAGCCTACCGGCGTCCTGAACACCGAAGGTATCGGCTCTGTCGAAGGTGGCGAGAACGGTGCTGCCATCAGCTACGCCAACCTGGTGAAGCTGGAGACCGCAGTCGGCAACGCCAATGGTCTGTTCGGCCGTCTGGCCTACGTGACCAACAGCAAGGTGGCAGGCGCAGCCAAGTCCACCCCGCAGGTTGACGGTTTCCCCCGTTATATCATGGAGGACGGCCGTGCCAACGGCTTCGACGTCCACGTGACCAACGCCATCCCTTCCAACCTCACCAAGGGTAGCGCCAGCGGCGTATGCTCTGCCGCCATCTTCGGTAACTGGGAAGAGGTGCTCGTCCCTCAGTGGGGCGGTCTGGACATGATCATCGACCCGCTCTCCCAGAAGGGCAAGGGTGTCGTCGAGCTCTGCGCCATCGCCTACCACGACGTCTGCGTGCGCCGTCCGGCCTGCTTCGCGGCTATCAAGGACATCACCACCGTCTAATTGTCTGAACTATGGAGACGCGCAATTATCTTGGATTCGAGCCCCTTCTTGGGGAGTTCCGTGCCCATCTGCGGCTCACGACCCACGACCTGGACGGCGTGCTTACCAGCGCGCTCAAGGCCGGAGTGAACCGCGCGGAGCACGAGATCTCCACGGTGATTGCCATCTCCGTGTTCAAGCTCCAGATGCCATTCCTTCCTTCCATCCAGCTGAGGTGGCCCATCGTTGAGGTCACCTCAGTGAAGGTGGACGGTGCGGACGTTCCGACTTCGGAATACCAGCTGCAGGAGGACCGGCTGAATTTTGAGGAATCCGTACACGGTGACAGCGTTGAGGTCGTTTACAAGGCCGGCTTCGATGTCATCCCGGATGACGTCAAGTTCGCCGTGTTCCTGCTGGGAGGCCGCTACTTCAACAATCCTACGGACACGCCGGAGCAGATAGACCGCACCGCTGCGGCCAACCTCCTTCGGCCTTTCAGATGCTGGGGGAAACACTGATGGCTGCTTTCAATACCGGCTCCCTTGATACGCTTGTGACCGTCAACCGCTGCGTCATCTCCTATGGCAAGGACAATGCGAAGAAGTATTCCTTCGTCAAGTTCAGAGATGTCTTCGCGAATGTGGACCGCAACATTAGCGAGCAGGTGAGCCTCGGAAATCTTGAAGGCGGCGATTACATTTTCCTCACGATCTACAAGATCCCGGAGCTGGACACCACCTGGCAGGTGGTTATCTCCGGCCAGAAGTACGAAATCACCGGTATCGACCTGCAGGAACGCCTCTCTCCCTTCTGCACCCTCACCCTTCACGCAGTGGACTGATATGGCCTACAGGATTGAAGGATTGGAAGACTGCCTGAAATGTCTGGACGCTGCGCCCGATAACGTGGTGAAGATGACCAAGGCGGCAATGAGGGAAGCGGCAAAGAAGACTACCCGCACTATCCGGCAGCGACTGCCCAAGCAATTCTGGCGGCGGCTGGTCCGCTACAAGATGAGCAAAGGCCAACTTACGCAGAATTCCTACGTCCTGATGGGCCTTTTCAACAAGGGAAAGAAGAATGCCGATGGAAGCAAATACATCCCGGACTGGTTCAAAGCCTACTGGCAGAACTACGGAACGCTGAAGCACAGGGATCCCTCCCACCACTTCGACTATCCCGTAAAGGGCGCCACCAAGCGCCGCAGGAACAATGAAGGCCAGATGCCCACGGGGGAATTCGAGGCCGCCATCGCAGGATGGGAGGGAGAGTTCATGCAGACCTTTGAGGACGAAATGGTAAAACAGCAAGACAAACTCTACGACCGATGACCGATTCACTGAGAGACCGACTCGCTTACGCCTGTAAGGATGTATGTGTCCTGGCCCTTTCCGAGGACGAGGATCCTAACTATCCTTATGCTGTCTATGACATGACCAGCACCCCGTTGAGGGATAAGGACGGCGTGTATGGCTACTCCGGTGATACACGGATCCGCGTTGTGAGTAACGACCCCGATGAGGTTGACACGCTGGCCGCGTCCATTCAAAGCGCCATTGCGACCGGGATGCAGGATCAGGACTTCTTCTCCCGTCAGGATGATTTCAACAAGGAATGCACAGGCGGCGTCTGGACCATCGAAATGAATTACACCCTGAAGCAGTACGCCGACTGGGCTGAACCCGTTGAACAAACAAACTCAAATAACGATTAAATTATGTCACAGACAAGAGTACTTGGATACAACATCGCCCTGAAACTCGGCGACAAGACCTGCCTCGGGCGTACTCAGGAAGATCTCAGCGTGACTCCTACCGTCAAGGAATCCATCACTAAGGACAACGCCGGACAGAAGCAGTTCGCTGTTACGGGCCAGGAAGTGACCTTCAAGGTGAGCGGTCTCGTTACCTTCGACGACTCAACCAGCACCACCACCACCCTTGACGGCGATGATCTGATGGATCAGTCCCTCAAGACTGGCAGCGCCGCTGAAATCTCGGCCGTGTATTACCGCGGCACCAATGGCGCGTCCTACAGCGGCACCGTCATCATGACCGGCTATACCGAATCCTCCAACTCCGAGGACGAAGCTACCTACACCGCCGACCTCAAAGTCACCGGCGCTTTCACCAAAGTAACTGGCGGCAACGGTTAGTATGGAGAAATCCTTCATCAATATTGGCGGTAAAGAGTACCGCGTTGAGGCGAATTGGAATGCCCTTTCTGCTTTCCTTAAGGCCGTTGGCCGCGATACGCTGGAAGGGCTTTCCGACATCGCCTCGATGAAACCTTCCGACATCGCCCCGTTGATGGCCGCGGCCATCAACGAAGGCGAGCGTTTGGAAGGCAGGGAATCCCACCTTACGGGAGAATCCCTTGGCGAGGTGATCCGTCCTTCTCATGTGGGCAAGTTCATGGATATATACATCCAGCAGAGCCGTGCCCAGGTGGAGATGGAGGAAGCCGCAAAAAAAAAGGAAAGTCAGGGGGAATAACGCTCACGCTGGGGACGGTCCGCGGCTGGGCTATTAGCCGGTTACACCTTTCTCCGGCAGAATTTGGTCTGATGCGGCCCGGCGTCTTTTGGGAGGCCATAGTGGCGTGGCAGGCAGACAAGGAGGCGGACCGGCGCCACGTTGCGGAGGTAATTCGTGGAGTGGGGGTCCGCCTTTTTAATATCCAGCTCAGGCCCAAGGACCAGATAAAGGATGTTCGGCAGTTCCTACCCCTTCCCTGGGACGAGAGCGACGAAGACACGGAGGCGGAACGCCTGGCTCACCTCACCAAGGAGGAACGCGACGAAGCGGCCCGGGCATTTATGGAAAAAATAAACTTCGGCAAGTAATATGGCAAGAGAGCCTAAAATGAAAATCGGCATCGGCGCCGATACCGGTGACTTCGAGAAAGGGGCCCGCAAGGTAAAGCAGGAAATGAAGGACCTGGACAAGGTCTCTTCGGATGCTTTTGCCGCCATCGGAAATGCTCTTGGCGTTGACGTCGGTAAGGTGCAGCAGTTCTCGTCGGCTCTTGCTGGCTTGGGAAACAAACTCGCCCAGACCGGAGCCGAGGGAGCGTCGGCCTTCTCGAAGATTGGCGGTGCAGTTAACGCTGTGGGCGTCGGCATCGCCGGCCTTGGCCTTGCGGCCGCCATCGCAGCTTTCAAGCAGCTTAATGCCGAGGCGGATGCTTTTGAACGGACAATCCAAGGCGGTGTGATCGCCCGCCAAACCGAGGCATATATTTCCACCTTCCGTCAAGCTCTCCGCGACCAGAGCGGCGTTGGAGAACAGGCCGCAGGTTTCCGGCAAACAATGCGCATGGCGGGTGCCACTCTCGCGGGATTCTTCCAAAGTGGTTTCGACTTTGACCGCATGCGGGAGGCGAATGCCCTTGGAGAACGAGCCAAGGATATTGCTTCCGAACTCTATGACATAGAGATCAAGCAGAAAGCGAATTCTGTTGAGGTCGCTCGTTTAGACGCGGAAATTGCCCGTGCCCGCGAGGACATGATTGACCCCAGCAAGAGTGCGGCAGAGCACGCCGCGGCGCTGGCCCTGGCGCAGAAACTCATCAAAGACCAGTTAGACCTGCAACTTCCGTTGGCAAAGCGCCAGCGCGATCTTATTGTGGAATACAATGGTCTTGCCTCCACAACGGTAAAGGAATACGACGCACAAATTGCCGCGGAGATACAGGTAAACAATCTTGTCGAACAAGAGGCGGTAAAGCAGCGGTCCTTGCTTCGCCAGCAACAGCGGATTAACAATGAGCTCAAGAAAACTGTCGAGGTGAAGAATGAACTTGTCCGTGACCTCACTCCGCTTGAGAAACTTCCTGGCGTATCAGGGCCCCGCGCATCCGTCCAGGTTCCGACCGAGCTTACCGAACCTGATAACGTTGAGGAATGGCGCTGGGATGCAGTTGCTTCTATAGGTGATATCTATGTGGGCGTCAAGTTCGACCTTGACACCAAAAGGGTTCAGGACTTTACCCGGGAAGTCGAGTCCGCCCTGCAGGGCCTGGCTGTGAATGTGGGCGAGATCCTTGGCCAGCTTGCCGGAGACCTTGCCACCGGCGGTGATGCATGGGGTAACTTCTCCAACGCGGCGATGAGCGCCTTCGCGGACATGGCCACCGCAATCGGCAAGATAGCAATCGAGACCGGTATCGCCGCCCTTGGCATTGAGGCGGCAATCACATCTCTTGGCCCGGAAGGTGCCGCCTTGGCTATCGCTGCCGGTACTGCGCTTGTCGCCCTTGGCGCCGCAGTAAAGGCGGGCCTCTCCAATATCGCGTCCGGCAACTACTCTGCAGGTGCCGGTGTGGCGACATCCAGCTACAGCTCGTATAACACCGACTACGCCACCCGCGAGGTCAACGTCAACGTGACCGGCACGCTGAAGGCCGACGGCGACCAGCTGGTGGCGGTCATCACGAACACCCAGAATAACAGCTACTATCAGACATAATGGCATACGCAACTAAATACCGGTTCAAGTTCGACTCCATCCACGGGACGGCCTATCGCATACTCGTGCAGAAGGACGGGTACAGCGGCTCCATTATCGAGCGCGCCCTGGGCCGCTCGCCGGTAATAAAGCGCAAGAAATCCGGCCGCGTGTTAGGGACGTCCCTGGAGTTCTTCGCCGAATGCCAGGTGGACGGGGAGTTCGCCGAGTTCTACACCTCCAATCCTACCGAGTTCCGTGTGCAGGTGTATCGCGGCAACAGTCTGGTGTGGACCGGCTTCCTGACACCAGAGCTTTACAGCGAGCCGGACGTGGCGCCGCGCTACGACGTACATGTTATTGCCACGGATGGCTTGGGCGAGCTCAAGCTGCATAACTTTGAAGCTATCGGCGACACCACGCTGCAGTCGCTGTTTGGCACGCTGCTCTTACATACCGGCGTGAGCGTGAACACCAGTTTTATTTCGGCGCTGAGTGCAACCGCCGCCAACGGCGGGTCGGTGACGGCGCAGGCCCTCTGGACAAACACGTTCATAAACGTTGACTATCTGGCTGGCAAGACCTGCTATGAAGTGCTGCAGTATCTGCTTGACACTCTGTGCGCCTGCATAACGATGCACGATGCGGAGTGGGTGATCTGGCGCGAGAACGACATCACCTCCGCCGACGTGGCGGTGGCGTCGGTCACGGCTATGGGCGCCGGCGGCCTGTGGCCCGTCGGCAACATGACGCGCAAGGTGGAACCCGCAAAGAAGGTTGTCAGCGTTGCGGCCCCATATCACCCGTGGACTACGCTTGAGAACCCGGGCATGACGGAAGATGCGGGCTGGACCAAGACACGGTATGCATATATCGCCTCCGAGGGGGCGTACCGCGTGACGCCCGCCGAATATGGGCAGACGATAGACATAGACTGGCTCGCGCAGTCCATTACCTCCTATGCCAACAAGGAGTACAACCTTGAGTTAACCTTCGACCCTCATTTCACCCTCCTTGACGGGTCCGTCGGAGCGCTGCACGTCCAGGTATCTTTCACCCCCGCAAGCCTTGCCGCGCTCTACCTGAGCAGAAAGGATGACGGGACCCTGGAGTGGAAGGAATGGGGTAGCTCCGTCAACGAGCCCATACTGCAGCCCGGCGTTTCAGGAACTCCGTCCACGATGACGCAGTATATCCCGCCCATCACAAACGCTGGCTATACCGGCATCATCGGGACTCTGCAGATCCGTTTGTCATTCTATGACAACGTTGCCCGCGCCGGCTATGGCGGCGCCATCTACAGCTGCTACCTGTACCCTGTCGGTCTGCCGTATGGCTTCAAGGATATATTGAACATCAACAATGGTGCGCGTGGCGAAGGCGGCGACGTTGAGGTGGCCCACGGCCGCATCACTTCCGATATCTACACCGCATATAACGGCTATCTGCGAGGCGTGTTCAAGGTTAGCGGCGGGTTCTACCTCGTGACATTCAAGGACCGAGCCTTCGATGCCAACAACCAGGAGTTCCTCTCGCTGACCGCAAAGAACTACGCCCGTCTTGTTGCAGAAGCACGGTTCCGGCTGACGGGCATCTTGGACATTCCGTCCACCCTGAGCGTGCTGCCGATGCTGCTGAACCTGCGCAGCGTCTACTACCTTGTCGAGACCTTCAGCTGGGATCTACTGAACGACGAGCTGGAGGTGAGCGCACTGTCGCTGCCTGCAGCATCGCTGTCGATAGCGTCGGAGACCATTATCAACACCTCAAAGGAATCGGCCGAGGCCCGCGGTGCAAGTGGCTCCGGCGGTTCCTCCGGCGGCGGAGGTGGCGGTGGCGGCACAGCCGTCGAATGGGGTAACGTCTGGGGCACGGGCTTCCAGCATCTGAACGTCAATGGCGATACAACCCACATCGTCGCACTAAGCAACCACACGCATACCTTGGCGGATCTGGTTGACTCGCCAAACGCCCGAACCGTCACCGACACGGAGATAATCGCCTGGAATGCCAAGCAGAATGCGCTTACCTTCGATGATACACCGACCGCGAACTCCAATAACCCGGTAAAGTCCAAAGGCATTCTGGACGCACTAAACCAGAAGCAGGACACCCTGCAATACGATACCACGCCGACATCGGGTTCGAGCAAGATGCTGACCTCCGGCTCGATTTACAACGCCCTTCAGGGGCTCAAGACTTCGCCGGCGCTGGCCGCCCCGTCCCTCCAGATACACAGACAGCTGCGTATCAGCCCGGCGGACGTTGCGGATCCGCATTTTTACCTGCGCCATCCGCTGATCGCACTCGACAACGAGATCCGCGTGGTCCTCATGCGCTGGCACCCCCGCCGATCCAGGGCCGCTGCCAACAATTACACAACCTACCGCACCGGCTGGGGCGAGGCACAAAGCGGCGTGCGCAATGCGGTCACGCCAACATGGTATAACAGCCTCGGCACCGGATCGGAAATCCTGGCGATCCCGCTTTATTCCGTGCGGCAGTGGATCCTTAACCACTACATCTGCGGATTTGGGGAAACCGAGCAGCAGATGCGCGAAATGACGCTGGCGACCTTCCGCGGGCAGACAAACTCCAGCTTTCGCTTCGGGGCTAAGTTCGCCCCGCAGAAAACCGGCTGGACGGTCGCCGATTGGACCGCCCATACCAAGTCCTCATGGCTGTTCGGGTTCGCGGTCCGCGTACCCAACCCCGCCTTCACCGCAGCGGTCGACCCGGAGCACACCACGGGACTGGTGGACTCCACAAGGCAGATCGAAGACCCGGACCATCCGGGACACTATATACAGCGATACATATACTCCGAAACGGTGCCCTTCCGCGCGTTCTGCCTCATGGGACAGGACGGACCACTTATTCCGGGGCCGGCTACGCTTAAATGGGACATTGGGTTCCGCCTCGAATATGGACCGAGATAGAAAAGGAGAGCCCGCCTCCAGTGGGAGTCGGACTCGCGGGCGTCGCCTCCAGTGGAAGACGAGCCATTGGACTCCGCCTCCAGTGGAAGACGAGCCGAGACAAAGATAGGTATTTTTTGAATTAAACAAGCAATAATATGGCTAATATCCCTAACACCAGACGAGGCAACACGGTGGTTGCCCACATAAAGCTCAAGGACGGCGGGCTGCTGATTCCGTGGAGCGACTTTAGCGGCATCCGTGTGGATGCTTACAGCGTCGAGCAGCGCATGCTGGCGGCGCAGTGCGAGGCCGTCGTCAACGAGGACGACGACACCATCCTGGACGTCACCTACTCCGGCGACTCGATGCAGTATCTGGGACTCTGTAAAGTCATCGTGCGGGGAATTTACGACAGCAGGAAGAAGACCTACGACGCCCCCCTTGTTAACTTTGTCGCGGACACCGCCCAGGCGACCGGCGTCATAGTGGTCACCGATCCGGAGGTTAACGTGCTCATTGATGTGCAGGAAGTGTCCACATCTGTGCTGGACGAGGCAATAGCTGCAGCAATCGCAGCTGCCGAGCATGCAGAAGAGACCGCCTCCAAGTCTCCGTACATTGATGATACCACAGGCAACTGGATGGTTTACAACCCCACCACCGGCGAGTATGTGGATTCGGGTGTGCCCGCCACCGGCCCGGAAGGCCCGCAGGGCGTCTCGCCTATGGAGTTCGGCACCGGCGAGCACAGTGCTTACCTGGACGGATCCGACTCCGTGGCGTCGGGGCAGAACGCTGTCGCTATTGGAACGGGGACTACCGCCTCCGGCAAGGGGTCCACTTCCGAGGGAAACGCCACCGTTGCCTCCGGCGATAACTCCCACGCGGAAGGTGACCACACCAATGCAACAGGCGGCAAGTCCCATGCGGAGGGCCGTTACACCGAGGCCCTGAACACGGGCGAGCACGCGGAGGGTCATTATAACGTGTCCATCCCCAACAAGACGCGCCACACCGTCGGTATCGGAACTGCTAATAACGCCAGGAAGAACGCCCACACCATCACCAACGACGGCAAGCACTATATCCCCGGCATCGGCGGCTACGAAGGCACCGAATCCACGGCGGAAAATCTCTCCGCGAAGCAGGATCTGGCGTCGGTTATCGCCACCTTCGTCACGCGGTCGGTCAATGATCTGGCGAACTACTATCGCAAGTCGGAGACTTACACCAAGACGGAAGTCGACGCCATCGTCGCGGCCCTTTACCAGTTCCATTTCGAAGTATATGCCTCCCTGGAAGCGATTACATCCCCGTCAAGCAACGTGCTCTACCTCATCGGCCCCACCGGGAGCGGCGCAGACAAATACGAGGAATATGTCTATTCCAACAGCACCTTCGTCAAGATCGGCGACACCTCGATTGACCTCTCCGGCTATGTCACGACCACGGCGCTGAACACCGCCCTGGCCACGAAGGTGAACGTTGCGGACATCGTGGACAACCTTTCCACAAACGACGCGACCAAGCCGCTTTCTGCCAAGCAGGGCAAGGTGCTGGGGGAGCAAGTCAGTCAGTTAGGCCAGGAAGTGGACGGGATAGACGTTACAGAAAGCGACTCTAACTCATCAACAGCTTGGTTTAATTACGAGTTGATTACCGGCATCCTACTGAAACAAGGCAAAGCTTTTAGGGTGATGCTGACTTCTACCGTGGCTTTTTCTCGAATCATTATTTTATATAATAATGATAATAGTAAGCGTTTGATAGATACCACAGATAATATTGATGGTGTATGGTTAGATTTTGTCGCTCCAGTTAATATTACCGAACTTGGCTTTTATTACATTGGCGGCGCTAATGCTACGGTGTCATTATCGTGTAAGACTACCGGAGTTGAAGAATTGGCCACTGGCGTAGATAAAAAATTAAACGAGATAGTTAAAGGAGCACTCACTGGATTCAATTACGGTTCTTGTGATGCCGCATCTTCGGCATTTACTATCACGGACGTTGTTAACGGTCTAACCATTCCGTACGGGGCTAAATTTAATGTAAGGGTTGTTTCCGCCAAGCCGGGCACATACTACATAATTAACTATAACAACGACTCCGCAAAAAGGCTTATAAGTACCGCAGAAGATATTAGCGGCAAATGGCTTTCGTTCACAGCGCCTGAGAATATAACTACGTTAGGCATCTACTATGTTGGGCAAGTAAATAATCATATAGATATGTACTGCCAAAATGGGACGTATTTCTTCCCCGACAAGTCCGTAGATTCTACAAAAATAGCAGACAAAGCGGTTCAATATAGTGCCCTTGCGGATTCGGTTTTGAACAAGATACTGCCAGCGGATAGGACAAACAATTTATATGACGGCAAAATAATTGACGGCAAATATATAAACTCTTATGGCGCGATCGCGGATGCAACAGGGTGGGCAATCTCTTCTCTTATCCCTGTAACGGCAGGAGAAAAATATACAATATCATGCAATATAATGGGCCGCAGTATTGGTCTAAATTGGTATTATGCTAACGGGAATTTGTTATCTACACAAGATGCTATCTATACTACCAACACAGCGCCCGCCAATGCGTCCTTTATGCAGTTCAATGTGGCGAGCAATGGAGTGTACTCTACTGATGTTATGGTTGTCCACGGGGAGTCACCGGCACCTTATGTTCCATACATTCAAACCGAGGCAAAATATGTTTCTGGCCTTAACGAAGTAATTAAAGATGTAATAAATGGAGGAGAATTAAGCATCTCAATAGACGGAAACACTATTTCCGTAACAAACGGCATAGGGACAATTACCGCAAAGTTAGAGAATAATTCTGGGGATTCTTATGGTGGCAATCCGGTGTTTAATTTTACGGGATTCTCTTATGACGGATTGACATACGCCAATACTGACGATATTGCACCGATGCACATTTTGAACACTACACTCGGTGCAAATCACGGACAGCCTTGCCAGATAGCAACAATTTCAAGCCATGGTCTTGACAATACCGCAATTGGCACAGGATGGGAGCAGGATGGTCACATCTTCTATGTGATGCGTATAATCGATGCGAACAATGTTGTGTTCCTTTCTGAGAATTTGGGGACACTCGGTTCACCGTCATTTGCCACCCTTATTGCTGGAGTAATTACAAAGGGCGCAGACACACTGACTATTTCTTCTTTATCTGGGGCGCAGTTGTATCCCGCGCTGAAAAACCACACCATTTCATTGATGCTAAATGGGGATGAAGAAATATCCGAAAACGGGACATACAGTTCGACATCATTTGATGTTGTTGAAGAGTATGACATTATGAATCCAGTGTCAACCTTGCAGAAAATTATTGCAAGGGCAGGAACTTCCGATGCTCCAGAATATGATGGAGATGCTGCGGTTCATGTAAAAAACATATACCGTTTCGACAAAACATTGGCCATTGTGGTCATTACCACTGTGATACCATTGGAAGAGATAGCTTTTAGCAATTATATGTTTGCTCACACGATATTGATTGCATCTGGCGCGAAGTATTATATTCCAAACTCACTTCCGCTTGCATCTGGATATGATTTCCGCACCCCTTTGGCGGTAACTTGGTCAAGTAGTGTTCCGGCACTTAATGTGGGTGCTTCGCAAATGGCGGATACTGACAATCCGGTCAATCGGGTTGTGCAATATGATGAAGTTAAAAAAGTGGGACTCGCCATAGGATTTATTAAAGGCTTGGGCGTTGGTAAGGATTTGCTTGACTATACGGGAGAGTCTTTTGAAATCAGAAATAATACTGGAAAAATCTATCCGCATGGTGTTTCCTCCACAAAAATTGGGAGTACTATTGAACCAGGAATGATATATCAGGCGGTGATGTATCGTTCTCCTTTTTCATTTGATGCTTTGAGTGGAAGAATGTCTATGTATCATTTCGAGCTTGATGGAGCAGAATATGTCTTTGCTGATTATGCCAGTTCGTTAGTCGACACCATTCTTATAGATAGTTCCCTTAACGGGAGAAGTATAGAAGTGGTTGAAGCCGTAAACACCGTCCTTGTCACAGACATTTATAATGGCGGATTTATGGTTAATGCCACCTATGTTCAGAATGAGACATGCTATATCATTGTTAAAATTAAGTAACGCCTTTAACCCCTAACTGATTAAGATATGAAAGTAGAATTTGAAGCAAGAGACGACTTCGGGAATGATGGTCGTCCACTCTATGGAGAACCTCGAATGAAAAGTGTCCTTGAGGCGCTTGAAGAGTTCCTTCTCCAAACAATGGACGAAACTATCTTCAATGTGAAGATCAACGGAAAAGACATTTTGAGTGTGTAGACGGATGCCGGAATCATCCTCCCTTGTACGGTGCGCTACGTGCAGGGGACACACTTCTTTCTTTTGAGAAGTGGCAGAAAAAAGAAAGAATTTAACTTTTGAAAGAAAAGATAAAGATTAACCCCTAACTGAGACTGACTTATGCCCACTCCCAAAATGAAACAGATCCTGGAACTCCTAACGTGGGAGGACCTGAAAGAAATCACAGAAGCTGACGACTCACTTTGTTTTGAGGCGAAGCTGCAAGATGAATTGCCGGAGTGGGCATTGAGTCCAGAGAGTTACTATAAAGAGTTATTGAAAAGGCTAAAAGAGAAAACATAAGAGAAAATAGAACCGGCGGTTCCGGCTTAAAGAATAACAAAATGACCAATTAACACTTAATAATTATGTCGAACAACATCTCTCTCACCACGATCCAGAACAATGGATCCATCGTTGTCAGCGGCGACATTGCCGCCACTGGCTACTATTCCCTCACCGAGGGCAACGTCATCAAGAGCTTCTCCGGGACGGTCACCGACCTGGGCTCCTTCGCGGCGGTCCTCGACACTACCGCTACCCCTGCGGTGATGAAGTATCAACTGAACCCGACGTCCCCTGAGACGGCGGAAGATCTCATGGATGCAGCTCTCGCCATCAAGGCGCTCATCGAGGACGCTTTCGCCGTAGAGGCCCCGGTGATCACCGGCGACGAGCTCTTCGGCAGCAGCGCCGAGGTAGCCATTTCCATCCCGAAACGCGCCGCCGTTTACTACACTACCGACGGAAGCACCCCGACATCGGACAGCACCGCGTACACCGAGCCCTTCACCGTGAGCGCTACAACCACCGTCAAGGCCATTGCCATAAAGGACGGCGTCGCCAGCGAGGTCGCCAGCAAGACTCTCACGAAGCTCGCCGCTCCGACCATCTCCGGCACCACTCCGTTCTCGGAGACTACCTCCGTGACGATGACCGGCCCGGATGGCGCTTCCATCTACTACACTACCGACGGTAGCACTCCTACCTCCGGAAGTACCGCTTACAGCGGAGCAATAACCCTGAGCGCAACTACCACCGTCAAGTCCGTCGCCGTCAAGTCCGGCGTTACGAGCGCTGCGTCAAGCAAGAAGTTCACCAAGGAATAGTCAGCTTGTCAGGACGCATCAAAAAGGGGTGGCGGATTGCCCGTCACCCCTTACAAATAAGCTCTTTGAAATACTACTCGTCCCTGATGTAATTATCGAAGATCCGCAGGTCAGAGTGACCCGTGCAGCGCTTGACGGAGTGGACGTTGTGCCCCCTGAGCACGGCGACGGTCGTGCTGGTTCTTCTGGCGGTGTGTGAGGTGATCAGCTTCCATTTCGGAACGTCGGTGGCAACCAGGACTCCCTTCTTGCGTTCCTCGATGCGCACGGGTTCGTCGAGGCCGATGTCCCTCATCAGGATATGGAGGTAATAGTTGTAGTTGCCGATCGTGGCCGTGTAGGGAGCTTTGTAGCCGTACCGTTCCAGAATGCGGAACGTGGTCTTTGCGTCGATGGAATACTTGTCAATATTCACCACAGCGAGGTTCCCGGTCTTTTGTTGGGTTATGCGAAAGATGTTGCGCTCAAAGCATGATGGTTCAATCCTTACCATGTCGCTGTGACGCTGGAAAAGATTGCACGAAAGCACGAACATGTCCCGGACCTTGTGCATCGTCTCGCGGAAGTCTTTGCGCCGGTCCGCATAGAACCGGTCAATGTCAAAGTAGGTAATGCGGGAAACTTCGTCGGCCGTGAGCGCAATCTGCTGGTTCCGGGACTTGGGCAGCACAACATCGTTGTAGGTCGGTGAGACCGAGGCGTTGTACTTGACGGCCCAATTCAAGACGGAGCGCAGCTGGTTGCACATCGTGCCAATGGTGGATGCTTTCAGCCCGCGGTCCTGGCAGAATGAGATGAAGTACTCCCAGAAGATGTCCGTCACCTGCTTCGGCATGAGCGTGACCTTGTATTCAGCCTCCAGGATCTGGAGGTTGTTCAAGAGGCAGCCGAGCGACTCGCGGTACTTGCGGTGCAGCTTGCTCTTTGAACTGATGCAGGCGCGGATAACTTCCATCAGTGTTGCATCTTCAAGATTCTTCACGAATGGATTGCAGAGAGATTGGAGAAGATACGCCTTGAAACTCGAGGCGTCAACGGTGGGGTGCGCATGATACTGCGCAGCGATTGATAATGCTGGCATCATAACGAATGTATTTGAAATAACGATTTTTGAAATAATATACCATGAAAATTAATTGGAGTAAAATTCCTGACACGCTCGCTCAACTCGGAGCGTTCATTGTTTTTCTCATCCTTTGGTGCAGCTTCCTCGCAGCCGTTGTTGCCCCGCAGCTCACCTTCTGGCCGATGGCCAGACAGGACGTCGGCTGGGCGCTGCTTGCCTTTGCATGCATCATAGTCTGCGGATTCGCCGCCCTCCCCATGTGGCAGGCACAGCTGGCGCTTTTCCGATTCTTCACCGGCAAATAACCCAGCAGCCATGACACAAGCAGCAAGCGATTCCACCAGCGTGGTGGTCCAGGGCGGCGCCGCAACTGTTGCGGTAGCCTTCCTCAAGGACACCCTTAATCTGGCGTTCCCGTTTCTCGCCGTGGCCGCAGTGGTAATCCTTGCCGACCTCTATTTCGGCATCGCGGCGGCAAAGAAACGCGGCGAGGCGGTTCGGATCTCCAGGGCTATCCGCCGCACCGCCGGGAAGGCCGTAGAATACCTCTCCTGGGTGATACTCGGCGCGACCATGGCCGTCGCATTCGAGTGGCCGCCACTTTCCAAGGTGGTGATAGGCTTTGCCATCGCCATCGAGCTCTTGAGCATCGTTTCCAACTGGCTGTTCCTTCATGGAAAGAAAATATCCGGCCTCGAGGACTTTGCCAAGGAAGTAATCAAAGACAAGACCGGGCACGATGCGTCCATGATCAGCATCGAGGACGCCGAACAACCCGGCAAGCAATAGCGGCCTGCATGCTTGCGGGCGCCGCCCAGGACTAACCCGCGCATCCTGGCTACGGCGGCGGGCCGCTACAGACGACGGGCGCCAATCCCCGTCTAACAAGTACTTCATATCTATCAGGACGGGCCGCTGTGAAGCGCCCCGCCCATCGCGGGGAGGGAAAGGTAAAAAACAAACATCTGATGAGAACACAAGACATAGACGCAATTGTTATTCACTGTTCGGCCACAAGGGCAGGGCAGGACATCAAGGCCGCGGACATTGACAAGTGGCACAAGGAGCGGGGCTTTGCCATGATTGGCTATAACTACGTCATTGACCTTGACGGGACGGTTGAGGTCGGCCGACCGCTCAGTTGTGACGGCGCGCATTGTAACACGTCCGGGACTTCCGGGCGCTCTTACAATAAGCACTCCATCGGGATATGCTATGTAGGCGGCCTCGATAAAAACGGGAAGGCTGCAGACACCAGAACGCTGGCGCAGAAGACTGCAATGTTTAATCTTGTCATGGAACTTATAACAAAGTACCCCATCAAGGAAGTTATAGGGCACCGAGACGCCAGTCCGGACCGAAACAAAGACGGCCAAATAACGCCTAACGAGTGGATCAAGCAGTGCCCCTGCTTTGACGTGCGTGCTGAGTTTCCAATGGCGGTTTGCATAGCTAAAAAGGATTACTACGGTTTATGAAACAGAATATCATCTTCATGGCGATTCTTGGGATCCTGCTGGGTGTCGCTTTCGTGTCCGGGGCCTTTGTCGGCTTCAAGCTGCAGCGGCCGCCGGAGCCGGTGAAGCCGCAGGTCGATACCGTGTGGTTGCCGGACACCGCCAAATTGACGGATAGCAAGCCCGCAGGCAGCGTTGTTGCCACCCTCCCGATAGCACGGCCGGACACCGTGTTCGTGCCCCGCATTGACTCCGTAACAGCTCGGGTGGACACCATCATCATAGCACGGGATTCCGTCGCGGTTGAGGTTCCCATCGAGCAGCGCACCTATGAGGGCAAACACTACCGCGCCGTCGTGCAGGGCTTCCAGCCCGAGCTGGTCTCCATAGACATCCGGCTGCCGGAGATTGCGGCGCCGAAGCGCAAGTGGTGGAGCGTCACCTTCGGCCCGCAGGTCGGCTATGGCTTTACCCCTTCCGGCTGGCAGCCTTATGCTGGCGTCGGCGTGACGGTGGGAATATCATTCTAACTACTCTTTTCGTAGTCGGCGCTCGTAGTCGGCGACTATAAAGTCTATGACAGCGCCAATGCCTTCGCCGGTGTCGGCGGCCGCCTGAGCGATAACCGCCTTTGTTCTTGGTGACAAGCAGCAGATTAGAAGCTGCCACTTTTTGGCAGGGCGCTTTTGCCTAATGCCGAGTCTGATGCCTTGGTGGAGGGCGGCAACCTGGGCCCGCTGCGCGACGTTCTTACAACTACATTCTGGATATCCGACATTTCTGTGCTCGCTGTCGGAGTGCGGCCGTGAAACTTTTTCCATTGTTTTGTATTTTACAGGTTTCAATATGCGGGCCGTTGAGGCCCATGATGTACTGCTGCAAAATAACGGCATTTCGGCGAGACCTTCTTAAAAAATTGAAAATAAATTCTTTAAAAATCGTAAATTTCTTAAAGAATCGTAAAAATCGTACATGTTGAGGGGAGTATAGCAAACTTTTGCTACCTTTGTGACGATATCGCTTTGATGCTTTATCATTTCGCAGGGGAGTGGCGGCGCTGCAACCGCCGCCCTCCCGTTTTGAAAGGGGTGGTATTCCAGATAATGTACGAGAACTTTGAATATTAATGTATGTTATTCAAATGTTGTGCGAGATTTTTGAATAGTATCACGATATCGCCATTAGAGCGCATTGAGTTGCGCTATTAGGGGAAATAGATTATATTTCTATGGCTTCCCCCAAAAAATGTGCATTTAGCGGCCTTGACTGCACGATTTGCGGATTTCTTCATTTTGCCTCCTTGCAATATTAATCGAATTTTGATTATATTTGCATGCCAAGTTGTGCAAGTGTTGTGCAAATGCTTTGCACAATTTCGGTGCGAAATGATATGAAGTATGGCGAATCAAATTACGATCAAGCCCGTCATCGCCCGGCGGCAGCAGCGCCCCGACGGCACCTATAACGTCAAGATCCGTGTAACCTATAAACGGGCGTCCCGCTTTCTTTCCACCACGATAACCGCTCCGGCTAAAGACGTGGACAAGGCCGGCAATCTCAAGGGCGAATCTCTCAACCGCGGATATAAGCTCATCTCCAAGTTTCAGGGGTACCTGAATGAGCTTAACTGGTTCCTGGCCGAGAGCATGACCGTGGACGATGTGGTCAAGTACATACGGCGCAAGGGCACTGCGACGGGTGCCTTCCGTCTCGATTTCTTTGAGTTTGCCGAGAAGGAAATGCTGCCCAATATGAGCGAGGGGACAGCGAACACTTACAAGTCAGCGCTCAGTTCCTTCCGGCGTTATCTTGGTGGGAACACAATAGACATTAATGATATCACCAAGACTTTGCTGGTTAACTTCGCCCTGCATGTTGACAACGAGCCCAAAGTCGCTGGAGTGAAGGATGGCGAAATCATTTTCTCCAAACAACCAAAAAAAAGAGGTGGCCAGTCGTCTGTATATCTCAATAAGTTGAGGGCGATATTCAAGGAAGCTGCCTATCGGTTCAACGACGAAGACGCAGATGTCGTGAGGATCTACCGCAACCCATTTAATGGCGTCAATCTCAAAATAAAGACTGATGTTGCGGACATTGCTCAGGAGCCCGAGGTAATCCAGCGCCTTATTGACTACCCGAATGCCAAGAAACACATCCGTTTCTCCCTTGACTTGTACCTGCTCTCCTTTGCCTTTATGGGTATCAATCCGAAGGACCTGTTTGAGGCCGAAAGAGTAAAAAGCGGCGTCTTTATCTACAACAGGGCAAAAGTCCGAGAGCGCCGCAAGGATAAGGCTGAGCACCATGTGAAGCTGGACCCACGGATTATGCCTATAATAGAACGGTATAAGGATCCTACCGGCAAGCGGCTCTTTAACTTTTACCTGACCTTTCACAGCATCAGGCATTTGAACGAAAGAATCAACTATGGGCTGAAGGTGGCGGCTGAGAACCTTGGTATCCCCCGTTTTACTATACAGGCCGCAAGGCATTCATGGGCCTCAATCGCAAAGAGCTCCCGGTGCGGGATAGATCCGGCCACCGTTGACTACAGCCTCGTCCACGCCAGTAAACTCAAACTGCTGGACACTTATGCCAAAACGGACTGGCAAGTGCTCTGGGATGCCAATCAAAAAGTTTTGGACGTTTTTGACTGGTCGGCCTTGCAGAAGTAACCAACAATCGTTACTTTTGTTCTCGGTTAGATTAGTTTTTCATATTTGATGGTTAATGACAAAGGGCCGAGCGCTGCGAAGCGCCCGGCCTCTTTTTATTCTCCCTTCTCTATGGCCTCCCGAATGGCGGTGATTCCCTTCTCATCATCGGCAATCCACCCAGCCTCCGGGTAATGGTTCTGTTGATTCACGACGTAATATTTTAGGCTCAAATAGTAGCGCTTGTGCGAGACTTGGCTATACGAAGGATGTCTCACAGTTGAGAAGTCGTGGTCAATCATATAGCCAATAACCGTGCTGTCTTGCTCGCTCAGGTAAACCGGCTGCACCTTCTCAAAAGAGACGGAATGGTATCCTTGCCCCATGCTGGAATTAATCATCCCCTGCGTCAGCTTGACGGAATTTTGGGCTTCGCGCTGTGGAGATTCTGGAGGTTGATTCTTGACCCCAATCCAGTATGCAATCGCAAGGAATAAGATGACTGCGGGGGCAATGATTTCCCCTGGACCTATACGCTTTTTCATTTTGCTAATTGTTTAATGGTTGCGATGAGGTCGGAGATTTCGTCCTGGAACTTGCCGATCTGGACATCCTTTTCTTTGAGGAGGTCCAGGAACTTATCTATCTGGGCGTTGATGGTGTTGCCGGATCCGGCCACGGCGGTGCCGCCGGCAGCTGCGCTGGCGGTGGGGGCGACGATCTCTCCGTACATTTCATGGATGGGAATGCCAAGGACTTCAGATATTCTTTCTATTAGGGAACTACGGACGTCTTCAGCATTCAGCATAGAACTAAAGTTCTGCTGGGACTCATTGAGCTTTCTTGCTACTTCAATCTGGCGATAGCCGTGCTTTTGTATGATGGTTTTTATAGTACTTCCACGCATAATTCAAAAAAATATTTTCCGTTTTTTACAATTATTTTCTTGTTTTTAACAAATATTTCCTTACCTTTGTAACCGTAGTTATAACAAAAATAGCAAATGCAGAGGAAAAATCCAATTTTTAAGGAGGGGATAGACATTCCCGCCACCCTTGCTCAACTTAACGAGAGCGAAGAGGTGTTTATCCCGTACAGGAGCGACCTTAAAGGTCCGGCCCTGCGCATGGCGGTCGTCAGGATCAACGCTGCGGGGGAACCCAAGTACAGCGTTCATGAAACCATCAACGGACATATTATCACCCGTAAGTCATGACATCAACTATTGCACGGTTACGCGCCGAGCGCGTGGCGGCCGATACCGACCTGGTGGTGTTCCAAACACTCAAACATCTGGGACTTGTTAACGTCATGCTCAGTGAGCGTGAATGCAAGCGCCGGTACGGCAAATGGTTCTCCAAGGCCGTCGAGTTGGGGAAGCTGGTCGGCGTCAAGTGCGGGAATCGTACAGAGTACAATGTCGAAGAGATACTGGCCCTCAAGTCGCTTGAGTTGCAGCAGGCGAAGATGCAGGCCGAAGACTATCTTATTTAAAAAACAAATGCGAAATGAAAAAAGCAGTCAAAGCCGTCCTTACTACGGTAGGACTTGTCGCCGGCCTCATCGCGCTCGGCGGCCCCGATTCCAACATTGCAACCTTCAGCTGGTTTGGCCGCGTATCGCTGGCCATGCTGGTATGTATTGCCGCCTTCAAACTGATGGCGAAGCTTACCCCGTCCCCGGACAATCCACAGAATGAACGCCTATGATAATAATCGAGCCATGTTTAACCAACGTTAGAGTATGCGCTATACTCCATCCGCAGATGACACGTAAAATGGAACAGTCTACCCCCGCTTTGCACCTCTCTATGCGGGCGGCACTTAGCAGGAATCTTTGCTTGGAGTGCCCCCATTACAGGGGGGGGGTATGCCGCAAACTCCCAAACGAGTACTGCAAGATAACACGTAGCACGTAACTATGGATGACGGTCAGATGCTGGTAGAGATGCTGTTCCCTTCGTTGGAAACCTGCACATGGGCGGCGAACTCCTTGAACTATGCCGGGGTGGCGATACATGCGCGCCCCTCGGACCGGGAGATCACCATCTGCATCCCCTGTCGCTGGGCGCCTCTGCTGTCCAATCTGCTCAAGTCCGCCGTCGGCGAGCCGTCGTTCAACCGCATACAGTTCCGCACTTATGAATACGTTGAGGAACAGTGATTCCCGCCGCTCGTGAGGGCCGCGCCGGTGCAAAATGCACAATCTTATTGTTAAACAATGAGTTTGCAGCCAGGCAAATCCAAGTTCTTACTGTGAGTTTTTGATAATGGCGGTGACGCACCGGGCCGCCATATTTTACAACGCCTTTGTAACTGAGAATAATCTAAAAAACATGTACGTCATATATGACCGAAAGACCTTTTCTACCCCATGATCTGGGGGCAAGGAACGACCCGAAACTGGTCGCCCTTGAAATAGACGGCTTTGCTATTGGCAAGGCCATCTGGTGGGACTTGCTGGAAATGCTCTATGAGCAGGGCGGCAAACTCCCCACGGACTATAAGACTCTGGCCTATACGCTCCGCTATCCCACGGAGGAGCAGGTGCGGCACCTCGTTGAGGATTTCAGCCTCTTCCATGTTGAGGGAGGAATGTTCTCCAACGAGAGTGCGAAGGCGCGTATTGAGCGAAAAGAGCAGACGCGCGAGCAGCGCCGGGCGGCCGGTCAAGCGAGCGGCCGTTCAAGGGGAAACTCAACACCTCCGGAACAATTAAACGAACAAATGTTCAACAAGTGTTCAACAGATGTTCAACAACCGTTGAACACACCAAAAACAAGTGCTGAACAATTAAATCAAATAAATAAAAATAAATCAAAAGAAATCAATCAAAGCGCGGGCGCGGGCGCGCCTGCGCGGGAGGATGAGGAGGATTTTTTGATGTATGTATTTTTCTTTAGGAATTTGATTGATCCCGTTGATGAGGTTGGCCGGTGCCTGGAGAACTACAAGGACACGGAAATCAAGAACATCAGGAACGTGGCGAACAAGTGGAACCCGGACAAGACCGGCATCCGCTTTGATGACCCCCGTTCCCTTGACCTCGCCACCGGTATCTACGGCTATATCCGCGAAGCTGCGAACCCCCATGAGGCGGCCGAGTTCTTGCGCCATGTTGACGCCATCGACGTTGACAAGGGCCGGAACGAAGTTAAAATCCGGATGCTGGGCGCCGACTGGCAGACGTCCATCCAGGGCGTTATCAATGAAGTACCCTCGCTTGTCAGCACATTCAACACCTATAGGGTTACCAAGCGTGTCAACTCATGAAACTCCCCTGGGACTCCAAGGCCAAGCAGATGAAGCTTGCCGGCCAGTACGTGCGCCCGCGCTCCGATGATCCATACCACACCAGCCGGTGGACTCGGCTCAGTCGGGCTTTTCGTGCCGAGCACCCGCTATGCGCCGAATGCCTACGCAACGGGATAATTAAAGAGGCCGAGGTCGTGGACCACATTATCCCCTGGCCGGTATGTAAGGACTTCTATGACCGCAGCAACCTTCAGAGCCTATGTGCCGAGTGTAACCGTCTCAAAGGTATACGCGACCGCGACACGGTGCTGGCGGCTGCCAAAAACAAGCAGAAACAATGAATCCTAAGTACACAACCAAACGAGAGGCGCGAGAGGCGCTGGCTGCCCTTGACCTCGTCAGGCATACCACTGGCGTTATGTATAACGTCATATACCGCCTCATGGTCAAGACCGCTGCGGATCTGCTGCGGCATTTCTACAAGGGCCCGCGGTGGATGTGGCTGGCAGGTAAGTGGGTGCAGCTTGAGGCCAAGGGGGACATGCTGTTTGTCCATAACGAGGACGGCGGGCTTGTGCTCTTCGACCGTGACGACATCATAGACATTCTCGACACCATAGAGGCCGAACAGATCTTCTCTCACGCCGGCGGCGGACCTTACGCCCCGCTGCGTATTGACACAAAAACACCGCAAGGTGGAGAGACTTGATGAACGACTTGAAATTTACAGAAATGGAAAAGATTAAGAATATGAAGGACCTTGAGTTCCATGTTCGCGTCCCGGCGGGTGCGAGCAAGGAAGAAGTACTCAAGGCGCTGACGGAAGAGATGGAGAGGCAGATAATAAAGAAAGGAGGAATAGATATGGCACCGGATAAGATTTTCCTGCAAGTATGTGGTTCTTGCAATATAGATGATGTGACTTGTGAGAACTGTGAATTTGCCAAATTATTGGAAGGGGGAGAAGTGACTTGGAGCGAGGACAGAATATATGAAAAGGATGTTGAATACATCCGCAAGGACTTTCTCATGGAACGGCTTGCCCGCGCCAAAGAACTCCGAGAGAGGCATAGCAGCAATCCTAATACCCTTAGAGAATATATAGCACCGATAGAGGCGTTGATGGATATAATAAACTCGTTATGATATGGCACCCAAGCAATTATTCCTGACAAAGCGCGAGGCGGGGGACTTCCCCCTTGTCCCCACGGGGGAGAGCATCTGCTACGTCCGTAAGGACTACATCCTCGGAGTCCTCCGCCGCGAGCGCCTGGACATCCGCAAGAAGATCGCGGATCCAAGATGGTGCGACGAGCGGCGCGAGCTCCGGACCTGCGAACAGGTATATAGCCAATTTATATATCTACTTTCAAAACTTACTTAAAAATCAATCAATTATGGATTACACAAATTACATTGGCCGCAAGGTCATCATCCGCGCAGATCGCGCCGGAGTATTCTACGGAACTCTCGCCGCAAAGGAAGGAACAGAAGTCGAACTGAAAGACTGCCGTCGCATCTGGTTTTGGGACGGTGCCGCATCCATTTCGGAGCTGGCGCTGACGGGGGTAACTAAGCCGCGTGAATGCAAGTTCAGCGTTACAATTCCCTCCGTCATTATCACCGGAGTAATTGAGGTAATTCCTTGCGAAGAGGAGTCAATTAAGTCTATTGAGTCCGTGCCGGTATGGAAGATGTCAAAATAATAGAAGAGTTCCTGAGACTTAGGCCCTCTGGCTCTGGCTATGGCTCTGGCTCTGGCTCTGGCTCTGGCTCTGGCTATGGCTCTGGCTATGGCTCTGGCTCTGGCTATGGCTCTGGCTATGGCTCTGGCTATGGCTATGGCTCTGGCTATGGCTCTGGCGATGGCTCTGGCTATGGCTATGGCTATGGCTATGGCGATGGCTCTGGCTCTGGCTCTGGCTCTGGCTTTGGCTTAAAATCCTTTTGCGGGGAGCGGGTATGGTATATTGATGGCGTTCCGACATTGATTGATTCCGTAGTCCGCGGTCACGCCTGCGGGCGCATCGTCAATAATGACCTGACTACCAGTCCTTGCTACATCGCCCGCGTGGGTAACAGCTGGGCGCACGGGGCAACTCTCAAGCAGGCTCTCGCCGATGCGGAGGCGAAGGCGCTGAAGGATATGCCTATCGAGGAGCGCATCGCCAGCTTCATGGAAGTGTTCCCCACCCTCGACACATCTGCAAAGTGCGCCGACTTCTACAAGTGGCATCATATCCTCACCGGCTCCTGCACTATGGGCCGCGACAACTTCGTGGAGTCTCATGGGCTGGACATGGATGCAGACTATACCGTGCAGTATTTCCTCGACATCACCGCCAGCTCATACGGCGGAGATATTATTCAGCAACTTAAAAACAAGTATCAATCATGTGGCAAATAATTATGACGGCGTTTTCCGCCGGGCTGTTCTTCTGCTTCGTGATCCTGTGCGTTTGCAGGTTCGGGCTCTTATCGTGTTATTCCGCCTACGGCCCCAGGTGGATGGATCTCTCGTCCGTCCCCGGCTTTAATTGGTGGTCCGTGGTGACTACCTTCACGGCCCTGCTGCTGGTCCCGCCCCTGATCGAGGCGGGCAACGGCAGCGCATGGCAGTTCTTCGGCTTCCTTTGCCCGGCCCTGATCGCCTTTGTGGGCCTGACTCCGGACTACGGACGCAACAAGCTGGCCGGACGTGTCCACACGGTCTGCGCCGCCCTGGGAGCGCTTTTCTCGGTGCTGTTCATCGTCTGCGTGTATCCGCACCTCTGGTGGGTGCCGACGGGTTATGCGGTGATCGCTGCGATCGCCACACTCCGAGCCGGCCTCTGGAGCTGGTGCTTCTGGTTTGAAATGGCCGCTTACCTTGCCATCTTCACGACAATGTTCCTGATAATTGCATAGGGCTATGGCTGAGAATAAAGAACCCCTTGTTTGGTATTCGATGAATCCGCCCTTGTTCCAGGGCACAACCAATGAGGCGCTTTGTGAGGCGAAAAATCCACATGTGGCCCGGTTATTTACAAAGGATGACATGTTTAGTTTCAAAGCAAGCCTTTCCGGGCGCTTCCCCGAACAGGAATTGTGTTTGCGCGAGGTTGGAGACACTCATCTGATCCGTCTATTCGTCGGCCATGATAGCGTCCTAATGGACTTCTGGCCGGTATATGGGAACTATGGCCAGTAAACACCCCGACACGATCCCGCCGAGGAGCCGCCGGTGCCACGGTAATCTCCGGCAAGGACTACTGGTGCCTGTGGTTTGAACTGGCCGCCTACCTTGGAATCTATACAACTGTATTATTGATGATATGATGACCATCAAGCAGATTATTGCCGCTGTCCGGCGCACTTCTCGTTTGGCGACGGGAAGACTTGTGGATGTTTTGAATCCAATATATGACCGCAGTGTGATAGCAAACGGACGTGCCCATATCCTTGTCTCCGCAGAATGCATCATTGACGAATATGAGGTAAGCGCCTGTGAAATATGCTCGTTGGGCTGGCTCTGTAGAAAAATAACTGAGAGGGAAGGCGGTCGCGTATTACTTTGCGAAAATCTCTCAGGGGATTTGGACCATGTCTTCATTGAGGCCAAGCCTTCCTCGAAAGAATTAATAAAAGATATCTGATATGGACTATAAACCACTCAACAACCAGGGCGGCTATGAAGTGAATGCCGAACTGAAGCGCCCCATCAGCTCTGCCGAACTGAAGAAGCTTATAGACGCAGCTCAACTACCACCGGCCGGTGGGTGTATGTCTCCCTCGCCGGAAGGCAACCCCATTGAGCAAGCAATACGCAACGGATTCTCCGCAGTGTGCGCCGTGCTCCGCTACGGGATGCAGCAAGCGGAGAAGATGGTGAATCTTTTTGATGCAAGGCTGAATCCGGGAATCGTCTGGAACGGCCGTCTGTATTACCTTGTTGAGGATGTGGACCAAGATCCCGCCGCATGCGATAACTGCGCCCTTCATGAACTATGCAAGGATTTGGCGAGAGGTGACAACGACATATCCTTCCTGTGTAAAGCCCTTTCCGGAGATGTGGATCACCACTTCAAAATGCTTGCGGATGAGTTTCCAAAAAATGTTTGATATGATTGAATGGAGACCAATACCCCCCCCTGGGGGTCTCAATGATGAAGCCACCAACTCGCCAAGAC
>JAEIGA010001887.1_pt1 | contig 33356 bp, 26 predicted proteins | sample 9270691 | NCBI WGS metagenome assembly JAEIGA01 (sample SAMN17057246, study PRJNA624740) | gut metagenome | biome: biome; isolation source: fecal sample | host: Bos grunniens | place: China: Xizang | collected 2019 | reverse complement strand
CACGCCGTAGCCTACGCTATGAAGCTCGCAAGGAAGATGTCCCACGGCTCAATACTCGTTTGCCTCTCCGGCAGAGGTGACAAGGATATGGACTACGTCCTCGAAAACTATCCTATCCCCGAAAAGCTGAGTGTTGATAAGTAAAGCTTAATAAAGCGAAACTCGATATTATTTTTTGTTAAATAAAGCACGAATTTGCCATTATTTTTCGTTAAGTAAAGCGCGAATTGATGTAGCTTTTTAAAAGCGCTTACTTAAAGGCACTAAAACAAAAAACATAAAAAACCGCAGAAATGTAAAGCTTGTTTTACAAATCTGCGGTTTTTAATATCAAATTGAAAGTATAAGCTATTTATATCTTTTTGGATTGTCGGTTTCTCCAAGCAAGAAGTCGATGCTTGTATTGTAAAACCGTGCGAGTTTAATGAGGATTTCCGTAGGAATATCGTTTTCACCGGTTTCGTATTTTGAGTAACCGGTTTGTGACATTCCAAATATTTTAGCAACTTGCGTTTGATTTAAATCTTTATCATGCCTCAAATCCCTAATTCTTTGGTACATCTTATTCCCCTTTTTATCGTAGTAACAAGATTATACACTAATCTGTTTCAGGGCATTTACCTTTAACCTAAAATAGATTATAATATACCCATATTCCAACAATAAATTACACAGGAATACATAGGTTTAGCATTGCTGGAATTAAAAATACATATTAGTAATATTAATCATGTGTTGTTGCCAAGAGTATAGAGGTGTTAGATTTTGAGAAATTCCGCATCTTTAGCTCTTTGAAATTAAGTTGTATATAAATGAAAAACACAGGTTTTGTAATGTTTAAGTTACAAAACCCGTGTTTTTTGGTTTTATTTAGTTAAATGAATAATGCACAAAGTGCCTTGTGTTACGCCTTCTCTGCCGTCTGGTCGCAGTAGACGCACTTGCCGCCGTCGAAAAGATGCTTTATGCCGCGCTCGCTCTCGCCGTATGAGATACAGTGAGGATTCGTGCAGATGAGTGAGGATTCCTCTTTTCCGCGGAGCCTTCTATCGTTTACGCCCTTGGTTTTGAGCAGCATCAGAATGAGCGCCATTCTGATATATCTGCCGTAGGTTGCCTGGTCGAAGTAGTGCGCTCTCGGGTCGTCGTCAACGTCGGTGTCAATCTCGTTGACTCTGGGAAGTGGGTGAAGTATTGAGAGGTCGCTCTTTGCGCTCTTCAGCTTCTCGGCGTTCAGAATATAGGTGTCCTTGAGCCTTTCGTACTCTTCTGTCGAGTCAAATCTTTCCGCCTGTATTCTCGTCATATAGAGAATGTCGAGTGAGGGTATAGCCTCCTCGAGAGAGGTCGTTTCGCTGTATTCACAGCCATTAAGGTATTCGCTCTTTACATAATCGGGAAGCTTAAGCTCCTCGGGCGCGATAAGCACGAATTTCACATTCTCGTATCTCGCCATAGCCGAAATGAGCGAGTGTACCGTTCTTCCGTATTTTAGGTCTCCGCACACACCGACTGTGAGGTTGTCAAAGCGTCCCATCTTTTTCTTTATAGTCAGAAGGTCGGTGAGCGTCTGAGTGGGGTGAAAATGACCGCCGTCGCCCGCGTTGATAACAGGAACAGACGCAACGTTAGACGCGACTATCGGCGCTCCTTCCTTTGGGTGACGCATTACTATGATATCGGAATACGAGCTGACCATTCTGATAGTGTCGGCTACCGTTTCGCCCTTTGAGATAGAAGATGATGCCGCCTGCGAGAATCCAAGCACGTCTCCGCCGAGTCCCATCATTGCCGACGTGAAGCTCAGGCGGGTTCTCGTTGATGGCTCAAAGAAGAGTGTGCCGAGAATTTTGCCGCGGCAGCTGTTTTTATACAGCTCGGGGTTGTCGATTATCTCCGAGGCGGAGCGGATAAGCTCGTCTATTTCCTCTGTTGTCAGGTCGAGTATGTTTATAAGATTACGCATTTTGGACCTCCGATGCGTTTTGTGCAGTTGAAAATTGAAAATTTAAAGTTAAAAGCAGAGAGTTAAAAATTGAAGGTTAAGAGCTGAAAGCTGAAAATTGAAAATTGAAGGTTGAGAGTTAAGAGTTAAAGTCGGAAAATTGAGTAGAGAATGAAAGACAATTTTCATTTCTCGTTCCTAATTTTCCATTTTCAATTTCCCATCGTTCATTGTGCAAAAATCAATTTTTGCACTCAGGCCTTCGCGCCCCAGACCTCAAGGTACGCGCGAATTCTGGCAACGTCCTCTGCGTGCTCGGGACTCTCCTCAAGATATTCGATAATATCGTAAACGTCAACGACGGAGTAAACGGGGAAGCCAAACTCCTCGCCAACCTCTGCCATAGCCGACTTCTCGCCCTTGCCCTTTTCTTTTCTGTCAACCATAACGAAGCAAGCCGCAACCCTTGAGTCAGAGAGGGGGGAGAGGATTGCCATGCTCTCGCGGATAGCGGTTCCCGCGGTGATAACGTCCTCAACTATAACGATATCCTCGCCCTTTGGTACGTAGCCTACGAAAACGCCTCCCTCGCCGTGGTCCTTTGCTTCCTTTCTGTTAAAGAAGAAGGGAACGTCAAGACCGCACTTAGAGAGTCCGATAGACGAAGCAACGGCTATGGAAATACCCTTGTATGCGGGGCCGTAGAGCACGCATTTTTTATTTCCTACCTTTTCAAGATAGCTTTTAGCGTAAAACTCGCCGAGCTTTGCTATCTGGTCGCCGGTCTTTATCTCGCCCGCGTTAATGAAATAGGGGATTTTTCTGCCGCTCTTTGCGGTGAAGTCGCCAAATTTGAGAACGCCGGCGCCCTCAAGAAACTTTATAAATTCTCTTTTATAGCTTTCCATGTTTTAACCTCTTTAATTCTTTTATTGTTTGTAAAGACTGATATTTTTGAAAGAAAACGTGACACGACCCCGGCATTTCGGTATTTTTGCGTGCTTTTTGGTGTTTTCGCTTTATATTCTCTTTACTTGCGGCAAGGTGTTTATCCGACAAACTCTTTTATGCATCTCTCGTAAGCTGCCACAGGGTCGGCTGCTGCCGTGATAGGTCTGCCTACTACGATGTAGTCCGAGCCTATTCTGTTTGCTTCTGCGGGAGTCATAACTCTGACCTGGTCGCCAATGTCACCGTCAGCAAATCTGACGCCGGGAGTTACCGTGACGAAATTCTTACCGCATCTTTCGTGTACCTTGCCCGCCTCAAGGGGAGAGCATACTACACCGTCAAGACCTGCCTCCGCCGCGCACGCCGCGTAGTGCATTACTACCTTATCTATCGGTTCGTTTATGAGAAGGTCGGATTTCATTCTCTCCTCGCTCGTTGAGGTGAGCTGCGTTACGGCGATAAGAAGAGGACGTGTGCCGTCAGGACGGGTCAGTCCCTCAAGAGCCGCCTCCATCATAGCCTTTGTGCCGGATGCGTGAAGGTTCGTCATATCAACGTCGAGCCCTCTGAGAACAGCCATTGCCTTCTTTACAGTGTTTGGAATATCGTGAAGCTTGAGGTCAAGGAAGATTTTGTGTCCTCTTTTCTTTATTTCCTTTACAATCGAGGGGCCCTCTGCGTAGTAGAGCTCCATTCCGATTTTCACAAAAGGCTTTCTTCCTTCAAATTTGTCGAGGAAGCGAAATGTATCCTCGGCGCTCGCGAAATCGCAAGCAATAATTACGTCCTTTCCCATAGTGACATTCCTTTCGATTATGTTAAAGTTTTATTTTAAATATGCGCCGCGCCGATTATATCTTCAAGATTTTCTATGCCGTACTTTTCCATAACGCGCGGTAAATTTTCGATAATATTTTGACACGCATAGGGGTTAACGAGGTTTTCGGCGCCTACCTCAACCGCGGTTGCGCCCGCGAGCATAAGCTCGATTACGTCCTCGGCAGTGCTGACGCCGCCCATGCCTACGATAGGAATTTTTACCGCCTCGAAAACCTGGTATATCATTCTGACGGCAACGGGCTTTATAGCGGGTCCGGAGAAGCCGCCGGTTTTGTTTGCTATAATAGGCTTTCTTTTTTTCAGGTCTATTCTCATACCGAGAAGCGTGTTGATAAGGCTTACTCCGTCAGCGCCGCCTGCCTCGCAAGCCTTGGCTATTGACGCGATGTCGGTGACGTTTGGCGAGAGCTTTATGATTATCGGCTTTTTAGTAACGTCTCTGACAGCGCGCGTTACCTTTTCTGCCATCTCCGGGGAGGTGCCGAAGCTCATACCGCCGCCGTGAACGTTTGGGCAGGAAATATTGATTTCAAACCAGCCGATACACCCCTCGCTGTCAAGGCGTCTTACAGTTTCGGTATACTCGTCTATCGCAAAGCCCGAAACGTTTGCCATAACCGGCTTTGAAAATACCGAGCGAAGCTTCGGAAGCTCCTCGGATATAACCTTGTCAACTCCGGGATTCTGGAGTCCGACGGCATTCAGCATTCCCGACGCGCACTCCGCAATTCTCGGGGTGGGGTTACCGAATCTCGGCTCAAGCGTCGTGCCCTTGAATGAGAGTGTGCCGAGTATGTTGATGTCGTACAGCTCCGCGAACTCGTATCCGAAGCCAAAGGTTCCGCTGGCGGGTATGATAGGATTCGCAAGCTCTGTGCCGCATAAATTTACTTTTGTATTACTCATATAAATCACCTTCTGAAAATCCTTGTTCGGGTAAGGGGAAACCTAAAGGCGCGGAGCAACATCTCGCACCGGAGCCCGTTTCCGCTCTTGCCGCCTATAGGGCGCCCAAATTTAGGTAAGGATTACCAGATTACCTCCTCCTTTGTAAGCACGGGGCCGTCGCGGCAGATGCGCTTATTTCCATACTTGGTTTTACACGAGCAGCCCATACAAGCGCCGAAGCCGCAGCCCATGCGCTCCTCGAAGCTTAGCTGTCCCGAGCTATCCGAGGCGTTGTATACCGCCCTTAGCATCGGCTCGGGGCCGCAGGTGTAGAAGTAGGTGTATTCAAGATTTTTCATAGCGTCGGTGACAAATCCTCTGACACCGACAGAGCCGTCGGCTGTCGCTACTATCACGCTCGCGCCGAGAGCCTCGAACTTCTCCTTATAAAACACCTCGTCAGCCGTGTTAAATCCGAGGATTACCGTTACACGCTTGCCCTCTTTAATCAATTTTTTGCACAGCATATACATAGGCGGAACTCCGGCGCCGCCGCCGATAAGCAGGGGCGCGTTACCCGAGAGAGAGGTGTCGTAGCCGTTGCCAAGTCCCGTGAGGGTGAGCCACTCCGCGCCCTCCTCTGTATTTGCCATTTTCTCGGTGCCCTCGCCGACAACCTTGTAGATTATCGTGAGGAGTCCGTTTTCCGCATCGCACACAGAGATAGGTCTGCGCAGATAAAAGCCGTCGAGCTTTATATTAACGAACTGACCCGGGGCAACTATATCGGATATATCGCCCTCAAGAATACACTCGTAGGTGTTTTTTGCTATTTTTTTATTGGAAACAATCCTTAATCTTACGTCCTTCAAATCGTTTTCCTCTTGTTTCTCTGCGGCTCAAAAACCGAGCCGCAGTCCTGTTTTTGTAAACAAAAAATTACTTTTTCATTTAATTTCAGGTGGAAATTGCACCACTTTAAGAATCGGGAATTCATAATTTCTCATTCCTCATTCCTCATTTTCACCCTATCTTAGCTGTCTATAGTCGAAATCGTAATAGTTATATCCTCAAGAACGTCGAGAAGAACTCTGACTGTATCGAGAGAGGTGAAGAGAGTGGTGTTCGTCTCTACTGCCAGGCGGCGGATTTCATATCCGTCCATCTGCTGATGTGAGGAGGAGACGTCGCTTGTGTTGATAACGTACGCGATGTGTCCCTGGCGCATGGAATCGGGAATGTCGTCTACACCCTCCGAGATTTTCCTCTTCACACGTGTTCTGATGCCGTGCTGCTTGAGATAGATTGCCGTGCCGTGAGTTGCTTCGATGTTAAATCCGAGATTATAGAAGCGTCTGATAAGAGGAAGCGCCTCCTCCTTATCCTTGTCTGCTATGGTAACGAGTACCGTGCCGTAGTTCTGTACGTTCATTCCCGATGCCTGCAGCGCCTTATAGAACGCGCGGTAAAGGTCGTCGTCGTATCCGATAGCTTCACCCGTGGATTTCATTTCGGGAGAAAGATATGCGTCGATGCCGTTTATTTTCTTAAAGGAGAACACGGGAACCTTGCAGTACCATCTCTTCTTCTCCTCGGGATAGAGGGTGAATATGCCAAGCTCCTTTAAGGATTTGCCGAGGATTACCTCGGTTGCGATGTCCGCGAGCGAAAATCCTGTGGATTTGGAGAGGAAGGGAACCGTTCTTGACGAGCGGGGGTTTACCTCTATAATATAGACGTCATCGCTTGGATCTACTATAAACTGGATATTGAAAAGTCCTACGATGCCGATAGCCAGACCGAGCATCTTGGAGTACTGGAGAATCTTACCCTTTACCTTATCCGAGATAGAGAAGGCGGGGTAGATAGATATACTGTCGCCCGAGTGAACGCCGGTTCTCTCAACGAGCTCCATAATACCGCCGACGAACACGTCGTGACCGTCGCAGATGGCGTCTACCTCTACCTCCTTACCCTGAATGTAGTGGTCTACGAGAACGGGCTTGTCCTCGTCTATTTCAACTGCGGTGCGCAGGTAGTGGCGAAGCTGATTTTCGTTGCCGACAAGCTGCATCGCGCGTCCGCCGAGAACGAAGCTCGGACGAACGAGAACGGGATAGCCTACCTGCTTTGCTACTCTGACTCCGTCCTCAATTTTGGTAACCGCCTCGCCCTTAGGCTGAGGAATACCGAGAGAGGAAAGTATCTTTTCAAACGCGTCGCGGTTTTCGGCTCTGTCGATGGCTTCGCAGTCGGTACCTATTATCTTAACTCCGCGCGAGGCGAGAGGCTCCGCGAGGTTTATCGCGGTTTGTCCGCCGAGAGAGGCGATAACGCCGTCGGGCTTCTCGAAATCTATAACATTCATAACGTCCTCGGGGGTGAGGGGCTCGAAATAGAGCTTGTCCGAGGTGGTGTAGTCTGTTGATACGGTTTCGGGGTTGTTGTTAATTATAATTGCCTCGTAGCCGCATTTTCTGATGGTGTTTACCGCGTGTACGGTGGAGTAGTCGAACTCAACGCCCTGTCCGATACGGATAGGACCTGCGCCGAGAACTACTATCTTCTTTTTGCCACTCTGCAGGCGCGACTCGTTCTCGCCCGAGAATGACGAGTAGAAATAAGGTGTGTATGCGCCTACGTGCGCGGTGTCAACCATGCGGAAGACGGGGATAATTCCTGCCTTCTTGCGAAGGGCGGATACCTCAAGCTCGGACACTCCCCAAAGCTTTGATATAAACTTGTCGGAAAATCCCATTTTCTTTGCCGAGAGAAGGAGCTTTTTGTCATTTTTCTTTGCCTTGAGGGCGGCTTCCATATCGGTTATCTTCTTAAACGATTCGAGGAAGAAGGGGGTGATTTTCGTTATACCGTGAAGCTCCTCTGTGCTGTGGCCGCGGCGAAGCAGCTCGGTTATGGCGAAGGCGTTATCGTCGTGGAACTCCGTAAGGTAAGAGAGAAGCTCCGAGTCGCTCTTATTATCAAATTTTGCCATATGGAGATGGCACACGCCTATCTCGAGCGAGCGCACGGATTTGAGTATACACTCCTCAAGGTTCGAGCCTATACCCATACATTCGCCCGTTGCCTTCATCTGCGTGCCGAGCTTGTTGGGTACTGAGGTGAATTTATCAAAGGGAAAGCGGGGGAATTTCGCTACTATATAGTCAAGGCGCGGCTCAAAGGACGCCTTCGTGCCTGCAACCTCTATCTCGTCGAGGGTCATGCCGAGCGCGATTTTTGCCGTAACTCTGGCTATCGGATAGCCCGAAGCCTTTGATGCAAGAGCCGAGCTTCTCGATACTCTCGGGTTTACCTCGATAAGGTAATATTCTGACGAATTCGGGTTTAATGCAAACTGAACGTTACATCCGCCCTCGATTTTAAGCTCTCTGATAAGCTTTATCGCGCTGTCGTTGAGCATCTTCAAGTCGTGGTCGCTCAGCGTCATAATGGGAGCTACGACCATACTGTCGCCCGTGTGTACGCCTACGGGGTCGATGTTCTCCATGCCGCAGATTGTGATTGCGTTATCGGCAGAGTCGCGCATAACCTCAAACTCTATTTCCTTGAAGCCCTTCACGCTCTTTTCTACCAGAACCTGTCTGACAGGAGAGGCTGTGAGCGCGTCGTTTGCAACCTCGCGCAGCTCGCGCTCGTCGTAAGCGAAGCCGCCGCCGGTGCCGCCGAGAGTGAATGCGGGGCGCAGGACTACGGGATAGCCTATCTTCTTTGCTATCTCAACAGCGTCCTCCACGGTGTTTGCTATATCTGAGGGGATAACCGGCTCGCCGATAGACTCACACAGCTCTTTGAAAAGCTCGCGGTCCTCGGCTCTCTCAATGCTCTGGCTTGATGTGCCGAGAAGCTCTACGCCGCTCTCCTTCAGAATACCCTTCTTTTCAAGAAGCATTGCCATATTAAGACCTGTCTGACCGCCAATGCCGGGCACTATTGCGTCGGGGCGCTCGTATCTTATGATTTTAGCGATGTATTCGAGCGTGAGAGGCTCCATATACACCTTGTCCGCTATCGCGGTGTCGGTCATTATGGTCGCGGGGTTGGAGTTGACGAGTATGACCTCGTAGCCCTCCTCCTTGAGCGCAAGGCACGCCTGAGTGCCCGCGTAGTCAAACTCTGCTGCCTGACCTATGACGATAGGGCCTGAGCCTATTATCATTACTCGCTTGATGTCTTGTCTTTTTGCCATTTTTATATCCTCCGAAAAATTTTACGAAACTAATATGCATGAGCAGCTGTGCATTATGCGTTGTTGGCGCTACGCAGAGCGGAGTAAACGACCCTGCCCTCGTATACCGTGAGTATACATTCAGCCTCAACGGGCGTGCCGAGAAAGGGCGTGCTTTTGCCCATAGAGAGAAATGTGTCGGGGTTTATCTCTTTACTACTTCCGAGCTTGAATACCGTGAATCCCTTGTCCGAGGTGATATTAAACCTTTTTCGCGGGTTGAGAGAGAAAAGCTCCACGGCTCTCTCCATGCTGATTATTCCCGGCTTTACAAGATAGGTGTATACCAGGGGAAAAGCGGTTTCTATTCCTACGACGCCCATGGCGCTCTTCTCAAGTCCTCTCGACTTTTCCTCCGCGGAGTGAGGCGCGTGGTCGGTCGCTACCATATCTATCGTGCCGTCAATAATACCTCCAAGGATTGCTTCGCGGTCCTCGCGCGAACGCAAGGGGGGATTCATTTTGAACCTCGCGTTCTCTGTAAGGGCGCTCTCGTCAAGCAGGAAGTAGTGAGGTGCGGTTTCGCAGGTTATGTCCACGCCCTCAGCCTTAGCCTGTCTTATAAGCTCGACGCTCTCCTTTGTTGAAATGTGGCAAACGTGGTATTTGCAGCCTGTTTTTTTCACAAGCCCGATGTCACGCTCAATCTGACGCCATTCGCTCTCCGACGATATACCTCTGTGTCCGTGAGCTTTTGCGTACTCTCCGTCGTGTATATATCCGCCGCGCAAGAGGGAATTGTCCTCACAGTGAGCGACTATAGGCATACCGAGTCTGCGAGCCTCCTTCATAGCCGAGAGCATCATATCCTCGCTCTGCACTCCGCGTCCGTCGTCGGAGTAGCCTACAACATCCTTTGCCATACCCGCCATATCCGAGAGGGACTCGCCCGCCTCGCCCACGGTTATAGTGCCGTAGGGCAAAACCTTGATGCACGCGTCGCGCTCGATTATCTCAAGCTGGCGTAAAAGATTCTCTACCGAGTCGGGAGAGGGAGAAAGGTTCGGCATAGAGCAGACGGCTGTATAGCCGCCGTGAGCTGCTGCCATAGTTCCGCTCTTAACCGTTTCTTTATAAGAAAAACCCGGCTCTCTGAGATGCACGTGAACATCACAGAAACCGGGAAAAATAACAGTATTACTAAAAACGGGAGTAGAGCCAAGGGTGGATACGTCGCCCTTGAAAACGGAAAAGGAAGCACCGTCAAAAAGAATATCACACTTTGTGGTTTCGCCCATACCGTATATTTCAGCATTTTTGAACAAAGCCTTCATGGTGTACCTCCGTATTTTGTTAAAGTGTGCAGCTCTTTGAATTCTGACCGTGTTGTAAGTAAGTTAAGCGCAATTTCAAAAAGCATATTGATTTTCCGTAATATTATATCACATCACGCGCGTGATGTCAAGAGAAAAGATAGCAATTTTAATATTTTTAAAGAAAAGACAAGAAAAGGCAAATTTAAAAATGTCGGGCGAGCCAAATAAAATATGTACGTTTGTTGCCGCAAGGGATAAAGCGAATGAACTAAAGGATCTATTGGGATAATGAGCGCAGAGAAAAAGAAAAGCGAAAAAGCCGCAAATAGAACCAAAAAACAAAACGGCACAGATAAGACAAGAGTGCTTGCCTGTGCCGTTTTATGCGATTTTTGCAAACTGTTATTTACAAATTATGATAAAAACGAGATGCTTGCGCGGTTTAATGCTCTGCGCTTATTCCGTTCTGAGCGCGACGACGGGATCCTTCTTTGCCGCGCTTCTTGCGGGCATAACTCCCGAGAAGAGGGTGAGGATAATGCTGAGAAGTATCAGAAGCGCTGCGTGCGTCGGCTCGAGCATCGCGATATTCGGTATACCTATGAGATTATATACGATAGCGCTCGCAATATACGAGATTCCGTAGGTTGCAAGGATACCTATGGCGCCGGCGAGAAGTCCTATAATAAAGGTTTCAGCGGTAAAGAGTCTGCTGACGTCCTTTTTCCGTCCGCCAAGAGAGCGTATTACGCCGATTTCCTTTATTCTCTCGACAACCGAAACGTAGGTTATTATTCCTATCATAACCGTCGAAACGACAAGCGAGATGGATGTAAAGGCGATAAGCGCTGCCGATACCACGTCAATCATGCCGTTAATGAGGTTGATTACAAGCTCAAGAGTGTCGGTGTAGGATACGTCTGTCCTGTTTTCCGCCTTGATAGCGTTGCCGCCGACGGTTATATCTCCGTCAGCATTCCAGAGGTCGAGGTAATCCGTAACCAGGTCCTTTGAATCAAAGCTTATCGGATAGATAAGCACCTCGTTTGGAGTGCTCTCGCCGCCAAGCATTCTCGTGTCGAGGATAACGCCCGTTGTCAGCGCGGAAGTGTCTATTGAGCCGGAGCCACCTGCGCTGCCGGAGCCGCCTGCGCTGCCGGAGCCGCCTGCGCCTCCCGTGCCGCCTGCGCCGCCCATGCTGCTGCCAAACGAGCCTATAAGACTGCTGATATTAGCGAGCGAGCTGCCTACAAACGCGGAAGCTTCCTTTGCCTCGCCATCGTAGTCGGTGTAGGAATAATCGTAGTAAATACCTATCATCATTCCGTTGAAGCTCATGCTTCTGATTGCTCCGTCGGGCTGCGATTTTGCGTAGTTTACTATCTCGGAATCGGCATTGACCTCGAGAACGTACTCGCTAAGCGCCTCGGTGTAATAAATTCCCGAGGAAAGACAGCCGTAGGTTGTCTGCTCGTTTGCGTAGAGTATGCCGACGACCTTAAGCTCAACTCCGCCCTCGGCGCTTACCGAGTCGGCCTCGTGAGCGTAGGTAAAGGGCCGCATCGGGTTGCCCTCGGTTTTCGTAAATACCGAGTCGTTAGGATAGTAGGTAAAGGTTTTTGAGAGCAGCTCCTCGTGGGTGAAATACTCTCTGTACGCGCCGTCCGCCGATAGCTCCTCGTCGGATGCCTTTCTCACTATGTTGAGGAATTCATCCTGCGTATAATAGCCGAGTCTTGCGAGAAGAAGGTCGGAGATTTCCTCGTTTCTGTTGAGAACGAGCATGACCTCGTCGTATTCGTCCGCAATCTCGCCGATCACCTCATACTGCTTCTTGATGTAGTCGGTGTTGTTCGGCGCCTCTTCAAACGAGGGAACGAGCTGATTTATAAAGCTTGCGTACCTTGAGAAATCGGTTGATTTAAGTATAGAGGTATAGATTTCGGTGAGGGCGGATATGGAAATGCTCTTTGTGCTATCGCCGCTTTTGAAATCCGTGTAAATATTGTTTGAAAGGTCTATTCCGCAGTCGAGAAGCATTGCGGCGTAGTATTCGCTCGGCATAGCCCTTACGTAGTCGATGTACTCCTTGGTTATTTCATTCTTTATAACCATGGAGTCTACGTCCTTGTTTGTCTTTGCTATATATTCAATGAGCGAGTCTATATAAACCTTGCCGGGCTCCTTTATAATATCCAGCTTGTCGTTTGTGGACATGATATTGGTCATTGCGTCGAGGTCGTAGGTCGTCTCGCGTATAGACACGGGGTTGCCCGATAGCATATCGTCCTGCATTGATTTGACGTAGCCCTTGATACCCGAGGAGAACGCCAGGACAAGCGCTATTCCGATAATGCCGATAGAGCCCGCAATTCCGACCATAGAGGTACGGCCCTTCTTTGAAATAAGGTTCTTTGCAGAGAGGCGGAAGGCGGTGAAAAAGGACATTTTCGCCTTTTCTCTCTTTTTTGCTCTGTCTTTTTTCTTCTGCTCGCGCTTTTCCTTGCGAGAAAGCTTGCTTGACTGCTTGATTTCGTGGCGGGAAACAGGGGCGGTGTCGCTGACAATCCTTCCGTCGCGCAGGCTGATTATTCTGGTGGAATAACGCTCGGCAAGCTCGGGGTTGTGAGTAACCATAATAACAAGGCGCTCGTTAGCTATCTCGCGTATGAGGTTCATTATCTGAATCGAGGTTTTTGTATCGAGCGCTCCGGTCGGCTCGTCTGCTAGAAGTATCTCGGGGTCGTTGACCAGAGCCCTAGCTATTGCGACTCTCTGGCACTGTCCGCCCGAAAGCTGATTTGGCTTCTTGTAGTACTGACCCGAGAGTCCGACCCTGTCCAGAGCTTGCTTTGCCCGTTCGGTGCGCTCTGCGCGTCCGACGCCGGATATTGTCAGGGCGAGCTCAACGTTGCCGAGCACCGTCTGGTGCGGGATAAGGTTATAGCTCTGGAAAATGAAGCCTACTCTGTGGTTTCTGTAAACATCCCAGTCTCTGTCTCTGTAAGATTTGGTGCTTCTGCCGTTTATGACGAGGTCGCCCGAGGTGTAATGGTCAAGACCGCCTACGAGGTTTAGCAGCGTAGTCTTTCCACAGCCCGACGGGCCGAGAACAGACACGAACTCTCTGTCGCGGAAGGTAAGGTTGATACCTCTGAGGGCGTGCACCGTCTCTGAGGAGGTGACGTAATCCTTTTGGATATTTTTTAGTTCCAGCATTGTTTTCTCTTCTTTCGTGTTATGTATCATTATAATTATAAACCTTATTTGTGAATAAAGTATAGCGATTTTACGAAAAAATATAAAAAATTTCCAAAAATAAAATAAAAATCAATATAAAAGAGTGTTTTTTGGCGTTTTGCTCCTCTGTTCTCTTGATTTTGCTTTCACAATGTGCTAAAATATTAAGAAGAAAGAGAGGTACACCGATGAAGCGTGAATATCTTGAGGGCGGCAAAATTCTCTCGTCGCACGGAGTGCGCGGAGCTGTCAAGGCGGAACATTTTTGCGACAGCGCGCGGGTGCTCGCAATGCAAAAGAGAATATTTTTTCGGGTTAAGGACGAGCTTGTGGAAAGACGCGTGCTTTCCGCGTCTGTATCGGGCAATTTCGTTATAATGACGCTTGAGGGTGTATCCGACAGAGAGTGCGCGATAGCACTCAGGGGCACAATTTTCTATCTTCACAGAGATGATATCCCACTGAAGAAGGGCGATATGCTTATAGCGGATATTATAGGGCTGCCCGTGTTTCACGCCGAGAGCGGAGAGCCTCTCGGAGAAATTTGCGACGTATCCGATACCGCCGGCAGAAGAATATATACCGTAAAATACGAGGGACGCGAGGTTCTCGTGCCGGGCGTGTCCGAATTTATAAAGGAGATAAGCGAGTCCGGAGTTCGCATATTGCCTATTCCCGGACTGTTCTTTGACGATGAGGTTTGATATAATGACGCTCTTTCCCGACATGGTTTCGGGTGTGCTTTCCGAGAGCATTATCGGCAGGGCGCAGACGGCAGGACTGATAGAGGTGCACTGCCATAATATACGCGATTTTTCAACAGACAAGCACCGAAAAACCGATGATACGCCCTACGGCGGCGGTGTTGGTATGGTTATGAGCTGCCAGCCGATATACGATTGCTACAAAAGCGTGCTTGCAAGTATCCCGGAGGAGAGTCGCAGACGGGTGATTTATATGTCGCCTAAGGGGCGGATTTTTTCACACGGGGTGGCTCTTGAGCTTTCAAAATACGATAATCTTGTATTTCTGTGCGGTCACTACGAGGGTGTAGACCAGAGAATACTCGACGAGATAGTTGACGAGGAAATTTCAATCGGGGATTACGTGGTGACCGGCGGAGAGGTGCCTGCCTGTATAGTGATTGACGCAGTATCGCGCCTTGTAGACGGCGTTCTCGCATCGAGCGAGTGCTACGAGGGGGAGTCGGTAGCTGCCGGCATTCTCGAGTATCCGCAGTATACTAAGCCGCGCGAGTTTATGGGCAGAGAGGTGCCCGAGGTTCTGCTCTCGGGAGACCATAAAAAAATAGAAAGATGGCGGCTTGAAGAGGCGGTAAGGATAACTGCTGAGCGCCGCCCGGACCTGCTCGATTTGCGTCCTGACATACTCGAGTCGCTGAAGCCCAAGCCGAAGCGCGAAAGAGCAAAAAAGCAAAAATCGGCAGGGTCGTGTATCGAAAACGCGCAAAAAGCAGAGGATAACGAATAATATTAAAATCGCGGGCATTCCGCGTTTGAAAGGAGCAAAATGGCTCACAGACCGTTTCTTGATTTTTTGGTTGGATACGAAGAGCCGAAAACCCCCGACGGACAAAAAAGCGCTGTCGGAAAAAGGTTTTTCAACCGCAGCTTCAGCGGCTCTATAACCCAAAGCGGCAGAAGAAATCTTTTTTTAAGGCTTGTCAGCGCGGGAGATAAATTCTCGCACGCGGTGTCCTTTACATCAACGAAGGCGTACGGTTCGGCTGCCTTGGCTTACGGACTTGTAACCTTTCTTCTCTATTTCCTCGCGGATTATATAGAGATTTCCGGAGCGAGGCTTATTTCCTCGCTTGTTATAGGAATAATATCGTCGCTTGTCTCAATCCCGCTGTTACTGCTAGATAAGCCTATGGCTCACCTGCTTCAGGAAAACCGGGCGGCGGATTTTGTTCTTTTCGAGTTTTTCTGTATAAAGCGAGTCAGCGGCAGAGAGAGTCAGAAATCCTTTCCTGCCTGGCTGACGGCAATTCTCGGCGCAATTCTTGGCGGCGCGGGATATTTTGTTCCTGCGTATTTGGTGGTTATCTCGGTGGCGCTTCTTGTGTTCGTATACATTACGTTTCTCTCGCCCGAGTTCTGCTTTTTGATTTCGCTCATGGCGATACCGTATCTTTCGTATATCCCGTACTCCGATACGGTGTTTGCGATAGCCGTTTTTGTCGGTGCGCTTTCGCTGCTCAGAAAGGTAATATGCGGCAAGCGTGTCGTGTTTTTTGAGCAATACGACTTTCTGATTGGTCTGATGCTGACCTTCATTCTTATAAGCGGAATTTTTATTAAGGGCGTTGAGTCGTTTACAAGCTCGCTTTTGATGATTGCCATGGCGCTTGGATACATTCTCGCGGGAAATCTGATTACCAACAGGCGTATTGCGGATTCGGTTATCGGCGCCGTCGTAATCTCGTCGGTTGCTCCGTCTGTCGTGTCGGTTTACAGAGTTATATACAGCGCATCCGTCGGTGATTTAGGCTCGATTATAGGTCAGGGAGTGCGCTCCACGTTTTCCTCAACCGATGCCGCCGCTGCCTTTTTTATCGTGTCAATCCTTTTTGCCACGGCGCTCTTAAAGCAGTCGAAAGCCATGGGGCGTGTCGCGAATTTCGCGGTTATATTACTGAATCTTGTAGCGCTGTCGCTTACGGGAGAGCTGTTTGCGCTCACCTCGCTTCTGCTTTCGTTTGTGGCTTATTATATTCTCAAAACGAAAAGGCTCGCGATGCCGCTGTTTTTGCTCGCGTTTCTTGTACCTTATGCTCTGTTTCTCGTTCCGGAGAATATTATTGACGCTGTCTTGCCGTACGTACCCGGAATTGACCGCATTTCCGAGCTCAAAGAGCTGTGGCGCGCCTCGCTTATGGCATTTTCCGATAATATTTTCGTCGGCATAGGCATAGGCGGAGAGAGCTTTGCTATAGAGATGGCGGGATACGGCGTTGACGGTTTTTTGAACTCGCATAATATCTTCTTGGAGCTTGGACTTGAGGCGGGAGTTGGCGCTCTCGTGTGCTTTGTGCTTCTGCTTCCAACCCGTATAAGGCACAGGGTGATGTATCATTCCTATATCAAGCATTCGCAGATAAGCACGCTTGCCCCTTTTGTATCGGCGGCGGTGTTCGCGCTCGTGGCGTTTGGAGCGACGGAGTATATCTGGGCGGATGAAAGTGTGTTTTATCTTTTCTTTGCTATCTTCGGCATTGGCAGCGCAACGCTCAGAATAGCCAAAAAGGAGGTCGACGACAAGGTGCTTTATTACGACGATACCCGTGACGTTGATTATTCGGCTATTGATATAGAAATACGCTGATAAGTGCAAAAAGCGCAAAAATTATGCATTCTGTTGTAAAATATTCGAAAAAACATAAAACTTTAATATTATTTTTGTAAAAACCTATTGATTTTTATTTTTAAATTTGATATACTTGTAATACCAAGAACTCTTAAGGAGAGAGAATCATGATTTCTCGCAGTGTAACTATTCGAAATAGCGTTGGACTCCACGCAAGACCGGCAACATTCTTTGTTCAGAAGGCAAATTGCTACAAGTGCTCTATCTGGGTAGAGAAAGAGGACTGCCGTGTTAACGCAAAGAGCCTTCTTGGCGTGCTTTCTCTCGGTATTTCCAAGGATACTGCAATAACGCTCATAGCCGACGGCACCGACGAGGTCGTTGCGGTTGAAGGACTTGCTTCTCTCGTGGAATGCGAGCTCGGAGAGGTTCGCTGACTGCCGGCACGGCGTTAAATTTCACATCAAGGGCGGCTCGCCGGTTGTCTCATCAGGGACTCCAGGGTGACGCCCTTGTTTTTTATTCTGATTGAAAGGAGAGAGCCGTGACTGTTATCGAAAGACTACGCGACAAGGCGAATTCGCTCCCCGAGACGGCGGGCGTGTATATAATGAAGGACGCATCGGGCGACGTATTATACGTCGGAAAATCCAAAAAGCTGAAAAACCGAGTCGCGAGCTATTTTGTCGGGCGGCACCAGAGCGCGAAGACCGCAAGGCTTGTGTCGCTTATCAGAGATTTTGACTATATCGTATGCAACACCGAGATAGAGGCGCTCACACTCGAAAACGTACTGATAAAAAAGCACTCTCCAAAGTATAATATCAAGCTGAAGGATGCAAAATCCTATCCGTATATTAAGGTTACTCAAGAGGAGTATCCGCGTCTTTTCGTGACTCGCGAGAGAAGGAGCGACAGGGGACGTTATTTCGGCCCGTACAGCGGATCTTCCGCTGCGCATGCGGCGCTTAGCGCGGTTATGAAGGTGTTTATGCTGCCGAGCTGCAAGCACTCCTTTCCAAAGGATATAGGACGTGTGCGCCCCTGTATATACAGAGATATGGGCAGGTGTGTCGCGCCCTGCGCCGGCTCTGTCAGCGCTGAGGAATATAAGGAGCTTATAAGAGGAGCGGAGAGGGTTCTCTCGGGAAGCTCCGACGCGGCTAAAAAGAGCCTTCAAAGGGATATGGAGCGCGCCGCGGAGTCGCTTGAGTTTGAGCGCGCGGCTGCTCTGCGCGACAGTATAGCGGCGCTTGACAAGCTCTCCGAAAAGCAGAAGGTGGTTGCCGACGCGGCTGTGTCGCGCGATGTATTTGCGTTTCACCTCTCGGAGGTTGTCGGCGCTCTGGCTATGCTATCAATACGCGGCGGCGCTCTTATAAACAAGAACGAATTTATAGTTTCGGCGGCAGAGGAGCCTCGCTCTGACGAGCTTATCTCGCTTATCGCCTCGCACTATGAGAACACCGAGAATTTTCCGAGGGAAATTATGCTCGGCTTTGCGACTGACGAGGCTGACAGAGAGCTCCTTTCGGAGTACGTTTCGCTTCTCGCGGGGCGCAGGGTATACGTCAGGACACCCGAGAGAGGAGAGGGCAGAGCTCTGTGCGAGATGGCACTCGAAAACGCGCGGGAGTCGGCAAGACAGCAAAGGCTGGAGGGTGAGCGAGAGGATAAAAATATCCGTCGCATATCTGAGCTTCTCGGTCTCTCGGAGCTTCCCATGCGCATAGAAGCGTACGATATATCAAATATAGGAAATGAGAATATAGTAGGCTCAATGGTGGTCTGGCAGGACGGCAGACTCAAAAAGAGTGATTACCGCCTGTTTTCGGTAAAGACTACAGCGGGCGCTGACGACTACGGCTCAATGCGCGAGGTGCTCACGCGCAGAGTCAGTCATATAGGTGACACCACGCCGTCTCTTGGTGCGTCGCCCGACCTTATTTTAGTTGACGGCGGCAAAACGCACGTCGCGGTCGCAAAGGAGGTGCTAAAGAGGGCATCGCTGGATATTCCCGTGTTCGGAATGGTCAAGGATGATTTTCACAAAACGCGCGCTCTGACCGATACGGAAAATGAAATTTCCATAGCAAAAGAGTTTGATGTGTACGGTTTTGTTTACAATTTGCAGGAAGAAGCCCACAGATTCGCGGTCAAGTCCTCCTCTAAGGCAAAGACAAAAACGCTGACACATTCGGTGCTTGAAAAGATAGAGGGAATAGGACCAAAAAAGGCGCGCTTGCTTCTTGCGGCTATGCCGCTCGGCAAAATAAAGAGCGCGACGTGCGAGGAGATTGCCTCTGTTAAGGGAATAGGCAGGGCGGATGCTGAAAGGATAGCTGCCTATTTTTCAAAAAACAAAAAGGGTGGTAGAAATAAATGATGCGCATAATTACCGGCTCTGCCAAGGGCAAAAGGCTTGCGACCCTCGAGGGGGAGGCTACCCGTCCGACCTCTGAGAGAATAAAGGGGGCTATATTTTCGTCAATTCAGTTTGATACCGAAAACCGCAGGGTGCTTGACCTGTTTGCGGGGTCGGGGCAAATGGGGCTTGAAGCTCTCTCACGCGGGGCGGAGAGCTGTATGTTTGTTGACTCGTCGCGCGAGGCTATGGAGATAGTAAAAAAGAATGCGGTCGCGACAGGATTTTTTGACAAAAGCCGCTTTCTCGTTTCGGATTATCGCAATTATATCAGAAAGGCGTCGGGCAGGGAAAAATTTGACCTTGTGTTTATAGACCCGCCATACGGCATGGGGTGCTGTGTAGATGCGGCCGCGGCACTCGCTAAGGCAGAGATTATAATACCCGGAGCTATCGTTGTTTTGGAGTCGGGTGAGGAGAAAATTGATATAGTCGACGGGCGTCTTTTTGGCTACGAGCTTATCAAATCTCACAGCTACGGCAAAAAAACCAGTGTAAATATTCTTCTTTACAGAGGTGCTGACGAATAAAGCGGCGTCTGATTTGACAAAGGATAAAGGCTTGATTTGTAAGGCACAAAACCGAAAGCATAAACCGGATTGCCGGTGCAAAATGATTGGATTTATCAAATCGTAAAAATATAAAGAGTAAATTAAGGGGGCGCAAAATGAAGGTTATTTTGCCGGGAAGCTACGACCCTGTAACGCTCGGGCATCTTGAGATAATCAAGCGCGCAAGCCTGGAGTATGACGAGGTCTACGCCGTGATTTTCACAAACCCTAAAAAAAGCTATAAATTTTCTCTCGATGACAGGGTGAGAATGCTTATCCTCGCTACCGAGGAGCTTGATAACGTGCTTGTGAGCTATTCTGACGGTCTGGTTATAGACTATATGACGGAGCACGAAATAGACAAAATAGTCAAGGGTTATCGCACGGAGCGTGATCTGCCGTGGGAGAAAGAGCAGGCGGAGTGGAACAAGGCACACGGCGGCTATGATACCGAGCTGTGGAAATGCGAGGGCGGATATGAGAATATAAGCTCGACTCTCGCGAGAGCCATAATAGACGAGGGGGGCGACCTCTCCGAAATTTTGCCAAAAGAGGTTATAGAGTATATTAAGAGCAGAAGACAGTAAAAATGGGCAGGCGGATTAAAGCAAAGCCATACGAGAGCCAATGCCGCGCTGATATTGAATGTAAAACGGCATCTGGGGTGAAAAGTCTGTGACGGCGCTAAACGCAAAAGCGGCACGGCAGCGAAGAATCATAGCCTGTGGCAAATGTAAAAACATCTTTTGGAAAGAGAAGAAGATTTTTAAAGAGGAAAGCCAAAACCCCAAAAAATGTAAATAAAAGAATACAAAAATCCTAGGTTTAATACAAAAAACAGTCAACCCTGCAGAGATGATTCTGCCGAGTTGGCTGTTTTTGTATTATAGCCTGTTCGTTTATATCGGCGGTAAAGAAGCGACCCGGAATTTAGTTCAGAGCATCTTGTTTCCGCTTGCGATAATGTCAGCGCCCGTGCCAAGCACGTTTTCTATAATAACGTCGCCTATTTTAACGTTTTCCTTTGCTATCGCCGAGTTGATTTTTTTCATACACTCAAACACCAGCTCCTTTGGGATTGCCGCGCTTGTTTTGACGGCTATGAGTCCGCCGCCCTCGCATCTGACGGTAGAGGTTACCGAGCGCTTCGGATTCGTACATTCATCGTCTGCATAGACGAGTCCGCGGCGGCAGGCGTTGCCGCTCACGCTTTCTATTTTGTTATCCTCGGTAAGCTCGATATTCAGAGTGCAGCCGCGCGGGCAGATTATACATGTAAGGACTCTTTGCATATCAGTTTACCTCCTTTAGCTCTAAGGAAAATTTGATCTCTCCGGATTTTACTTTAGAGAGCATATCGGCTGTGAGCTTGACGCTCTCCATCTCGCCGGGAGCAAGCTTCAGCGCCTTTCTTGAGAATATTATTTCCTCCCCGGCACTGACAGAGATCTTGGCGTTTCTGTATACGTCGCTCACGCGGAAATAAACCGTGGTGTCGGTAAGCTCTGTTATTATCTGGGGTACCGTGTATCGGATTTTGCCGTCTGTTTTGACCTTTATGCTGATTTTCTCATCCGCTTTGCCCTTAATATATTCTGCGGCGGAGCGCCCAGCTATAACAGCCTCATCGGAGACGAAATCAACGAGGTCGTGAACGTGCAGAACGTTTCCGCAAGCGAAAATTCCCTCGCATTCGGTTTCACGCCTGCCGTTTACCACCGCGCCGCCGGTTACAGTATCGAGCGCAATCCCCGCTCCCTTTGTAAGCTCGTTTTCGGGAATAAGTCCGCAGGAGAGGAGCAGGGTATCGCACTTGATATACTCCTCGCTCTCCTTTATCGGACGGCGGTTTTCGTCAACCCTTACTATCGTTACGCCCTCAAGGCGCTCTTTGCCGTGAATCTTTGCAACGGTGTGGCTGAGCTTCAAGGGAATGCCGTAATCGTTCAAGCACTGCTCAATATTTCTCGCCAGACCGCCGGAGTATGGCATAAGCTCGCATACCGCGTGCACCTTTGCGCCCTCGAGCGTCATTCGGCGAGCCATAATCAGACCTATATCGCCCGAGCCGAGAATAACTACGTCGTGACCGGGCATATATCCCTTCATATTCACAAATTTCTGCGCGCATCCCGCGGTGTAAATGCCCGCGGGTCTGGTTCCCGCGATGCCGAGCGCGCCCTTTGGTCTTTCTCTGCAGCCCATAGCGAGTATTACCGCTCCCGCCTTGACCGTAAAGACACCGCGCTTCTCGTTCATTGCGGTGACGCATCTGTCGGGGGTGAGCTCTGTAACCATGGTGTTAAGCATGTAAGGTATTCCGAGCTCCTTTACCCTCTTTTCGTATCTGTACGCATACTCGGGGCCTGTAAGCTCCTCACCGAAGGTGTGAAGACCGAAACCGCCGTGTATACACTGTCTTAAAATTCCGCCGAGCTCGCAGTCGCGCTCGAGAATGAGTATATTTTCTATACCCGCCTCCCTTGCGGCAATAGCCGCCGCCATGCCGGCAGGTCCGCCGCCTATGACTACAAGGTCGGTATTTATATCGTAACTCATGGCTCTCACTCCTTTGTTTTGCCGAGATTGATAAAGGATTTTCCACCCGATTTTGTGACCTCGCAGCCGTCGATTCCAAGCTCGCGCGCGAGCAGGTCTACGATATAGGGAGTGCAAAATCCGCCCTGGCATCTGCCCATGGTAGCGCGTGTTCTGCGCTTGACACCGTCGAGGTCGCGGGGCTTCGGGTTTGTCCGTATAGCATCGAGTATTTCGCCCTCGGTTACCGTCTCACAGCGGCATATAACGTGGGCGTATTCGGGGCGCTCTTTTATAATCTCGTTCTTTTCTTCCTTTGAAAGCGAGGAAAAATAATGCTGAGGCTGTCTGTAAGGGTTAAAATCCTCGCGTTTCCAAAGCGACGCGCCCATCTCGCGAAGCATCATTACGGCATATTCCGCAATAGCGGGCGCCGAGGAAAGGCCGGGGCTCTCTATGCCCGCGATATTCAGAAATCTCGGGGCGGGTGAGTTTATTATAAAGTCACCTGTGCTGCCTGTAGAGCGAAGTCCCGAAAAAGAGGTGATAACCTTATTAAAGCTGATACCCGCGACCTGCTCTCCCGCAAGCTCGCGAACCCTTGCGAGCCCTGCGCTCGTGGTTTTTGTATCCTCTTTATCGTCTATATCGTCGGCTGTCGGACCTATCAGAAGATTTCCGTCAACGGTCGGAGTAACCAGCACGCCCTTGCCCATCTTGGAGGGACAGCGGAAGATTGTGTGGGATACCGTGTCGCCGCATTCGCGGTCGAGAAGCAGATATTCGCCGCGGCGGGCGTGTACCGAAAACGAGTCGTCGCCGACGAGCCTCGCTATATCGTCGGAATGAACGCCTGCGCAGTTGAGGACGTATTTCGCCTCTGCCGTGCTGCCGTCTGCTGCCGTTATTTTATAGTATTCACCCTCATTTTAGATAGAGGTGACGTCAAAATCGAGCTTAAGCTGCGCGCCGTTGTCCATAGCGTTACCTACTGCCGCCATACACAGCTCGTACGGACATACGATAGCGCCGCTCGGCGCGTAGAGAGCGCAGATTACATCCTTGCCGATATTCTTTTCCAGCTTCAAAAGCTCCTCGCGCTCGAGGATACAAAGCCCCACGACACCGTTTTGTCTGCCGCGTATAAGAAGACCCTCCAGCGTTTTTCTGTCCTCGTCGTTAAATCCGACGACGAGCGAGCCGTTTCTTTTGTATTTAACCCCGAGATTTTTGCAAACGCTCTCCATAATATTAGAGCCGCGCACGTTAAGGCGAGCCTTGAGCGTGCCTTCCTTTGCATCGTAGCCCGCATGAACTATCGCGCTGTTTGCTCTCGTTGCTCCGAGGGCAACGTCTCCTCCTCGCTCGAGAATACAAACCTTCATCCCGAATCGGGTAAGCTCACGTGCCACAAGAGCGCCGACGACGCCTGCGCCGATTACTGCTGCATCAAACATAATCTACCTCTCAAAAATAATTACGAAGAAAATCTCCGTGAATATTATGTACAAAAATATTCTACCATAAACATAGAATAAAATCAACCGCAAAAGATGTGTTTTAATAAATTTTGCCCTTTCCTTTGACTTATGTCGCACTTGACAAGTACCCTTGTAAGTGATAAAATATTATTATATTTTATTTTAGAGCGAAGGGTTTATAATGAAGATTGTTTTTCCTATACTGATAGCCGCCTCGGTTATTATAGCGGCGTTGCTGATTTGCGCATTTGTGTGCTACCGCATAACGTTCGCAAAAAGCAAGAAGACACCAAACGATCCGTACGCGAGCATGAGGCTTGCCGGTTTTGACGAGTTTAATCACGTTATGAAGCCTCTGATAGACGAGATAAGTGCCACCCCGTGTGAAGATATTTATATAAAATCGCGCGACGGTATAACCCTTTATGCGAGATATTATCACATCGCAGACGGAGCGCCGGTTGAAATACAGATGCACGGATACCGCGGTCACGCGCTCAGGGATTTCTGCGGCGGCGCAAGAGATGCGAGGGGCAGAGGACACAACCTAATTCTCGTTGATCAGAGAGCGCACGGCAGAAGCGGCGGAGGGAGCATCACCTTCGGTATAAAGGAAAGATACGACTGCCTTGATTTTATAAACTACGCGATAGAAAGATTTGGTAAGGATACCAAGATAATTATTCTCGGTATGTCTATGGGAGCGGCTACGGTGCTTATGGCGTCGGGTCTTGATTTACCGGAAAACGTCAAGGCGATTATGGCAGATTGCCCTTATTCGTCACCCCGTGACATCATAACCTCAGTTATATATAAGATGGGGCTTCCGGGCAGGCTGTGCTTTCCCTTGGTGAGACTCGGCGGTATTGTTTTCGGCGGCTTTGACGTATGCTCGGCAGAGGCAAAGGAAGCGGTAAAGCGCTCGAAAATTCCCACGATAATTTTACACGGGGAGGCTGATAGCTTCGTTCCGTGCTATATGAGCCGCGAAATTTATGAAAACTGTAATATGAAAAATAAAAAGCTTGTGACCTTTCCCGGAGCCGAGCACGGAGTGAGCTATCTTTGTGACAAGGAGAGGTATCTTTCGGAGGTCGAGAGCTGTATGGAGGAGGCACTTTCAAGATGATAAAGATAAACGACGTTCTCTTTGGATTTAGGGTAAAGAGCATAGAGAATATATCAGAGGTTTCGGCAAAAATGTACATGATGGAGCACGAGAGGAGCGGCGCTGCTCTTGCGTATCTTGACAGAGATGACAGAAATATGACCTTCGCGATAAGCTTTAGGACTCCGCCAAAGGATGACACGGGCGTATTTCATATAATCGAGCATTCGGTGCTCTGCGGCTCGAGAAAATTTCCTGTGAAGGAGCCTTTTGTGGAGCTTCTTAAGGGGTCGCTCAACACCTTCCTAAACGCGCTTACCTACGAGGACAGAACGGTTTATCCCGTTTCCTCAAGGTGCGAGAAGGACTTTTTAAACCTCACCGACATATATCTTGACGCCGTTTTTCACCCAAGGATGCTCGAAAACAAGAACATTTTTCTTCAAGAGGGGTGGCATCTTGAATTCGATGAGGGAGGCGCTCTCTCCTATAACGGTGTAGTGTATAACGAAATGAAGGGCGCTTATTCTTCGCCCGACGAGGTGGGCGGGGGCGAGCTTCGCCGACTTCTCTTTAAAGACGGTATGTATAGATACGATTCGGGCGGAAATCCCGACTTTATACCGTCTCTCACCTACGAGGATTTTTGTCTGGCTCACAGCACCTATTATCACCCCTCGAACTCCTGTATTTTTCTCGACGGAAGGGTGGACCTGAGCAAGGCGCTCGCGCTGATTGATTCCTACCTTTCGGAGTATGAAAAAAAGGATATATGTGTTGAATATCCCATACACGCCCCCACATCAAGCCCTGTGACAGCTATCGAATACGAGCCCACGGGCGACCACAGCTCGAGAATACTCAAGGGGTACGTTTATTCCTCTCTTTTTGATACGGAGACCGATTTTGCGATGGGCGTTATGTGCTCGGCGCTCGCCGCGACGAATGAGTCGCCCCTGAAGCGCAAAATGCTAGATACGGGGCTTTGTAAGGACCTGACTATGAGCATGTCAAGGGTGAGGCAGAACGAGATATCTATAGAGCTTATAGGTGTCCCGAAGGAAAGGTGCGATGCGGCAGCTGCAGCGCTCGACGCGGCAATACGCGAAATAGCGCGCGAGGGAATAGATAAGGATAGACTCTTCGCCACGCTTAATAATGCCGAATTCAAGCTGAGAGAGAAGGACTTTGGCGCTTTTCCGCGAGGAGTTGCCTTTGCTCTCTCCGCATTTGCTCCCTGGATATACGGAGGGGATCCGTCGCTTGCCTTATTTTACGAGGAAACGGTAGCCGCCGTGCGAGAGCTTGCGCGCGGTAATTACTTTGAGGAGCTGCTGTTAAAATCAACCGTAGATAACCCGCATAACGCAACGGTGTTTATGCATGCAAAGGAGGGCGCCGAAGCCGAGAGGGCGAAGAAAACAGAGAGCGCTCTCGCTCTTATAAATGAAAAAATGACAAACGCGGACAGAGAGAGGGTAGTGAGTGAAAAAGCCGCCCTTGACGTCTGGCAAAAAACTCCCGATTTAAAGGAAAATCTCGACACGATACCCACCCTTTCGCTCTCGGACATAATAGGAGCGCCCGAGAGGGCTGAAATCACACGCCGCAAAATTTCGGGCGCTGAAGCCGCTTTTCAGAATATAAAAACAGACGGAATAAGCTATATTGCCCTGAACTTTTTTGCAGACGATCTTGATAAGGAGGAGCTGTATCTTCTGTCGCTTATGACGACGCTTCTCAAAAACGTGAGAACCGAGAGCTATACCGCATCCGAGCTGCAGAATGAGATAAAATCAAGGCTTGGCGCGCTGACCGTCAGCGCCGCTACCTACCCACTCTCCGACGGCTCGGGTGACGCAAGATGCGCTATGACCGTAAACGTCAGCGTGCTTGACTGTAATAAGCGTTATGTGAAAAAACTTGTCAGAGAGCTGCTGCTTACGAGTGATTTTACCGATAGCAGGGTTGTTAAAACCATACTGGAACAGCTCAAGAGCGCGATAGAGGACTCTCTTTCCTCAGAGGCGCTTACGCTTGCGCTTTCGAGAGCGTCATCCTCCGTTACCAGGGCGGGAGCTATCAATGAGATAATGGGTGGATACGACTCATATCTCAGAACCAAGGAGCTTGTACTGAATTTCGAAAAAGAGAGCGAGAGAATTTCCGCGTCGCTCACGTCGCTTCTCCATAGACTTGCTGTGAGAGAACGGATATTTATTTCTCTTGCGGGCGAGAGGGACGAAGAATTTATCCGTGATATAATCGACCTTTTCCCCACGGGAAGCGTTGGCGAAAAATATCCTATAAATTACGGGGAACAGGCTAAAGAAGGACTAAAAACCCCTACCCGTGTCGCGTATTCGGTGATTTCCGCGCTTTCAGTGGAGGCTACGAAGATGCTTGGCACTATGCGCGTTCTGCGCTCCGTTCTCTCCTATGAGTATCTTTGGAACGCCATAAGGGTGCAGGGCGGCGCGTACGGAGCGGGATTTATCCCCCGTAAGTCGGGCGAGATATGCTGTTATTCATACCGCGACCCCTCTCCAAAGAATTCGCTTAAATGCTATAAGGGTGCTGCCGATTATCTCAGAGAGCTTGTAAAATCGGGTGAGGACCTTACCAAATTTATAATAGGCGCTGTCGGTGAATACGATATTCTGACAACTCCGCGCACCGAAGCTCAGCAGAACGTATACGACATTATAACCGGCTGGACTCCCGAAATGGAGCTGAAGCTGCGTACCGATATGATAAATACGGCGGGCGAGGATATTCTGCGCGCGGCTGATGTAATTGAAGAGGCGATTTCCCGCGCGTCGGTTTGCGTTGCCGCAGACGAGAGCGTGCTTTCCGACAAGGTGCTCGGATTTGACACTCTTCTTTGAAGATAAATCGCTTTGTTAAATAAAAGCGCAGCGCCGGGCGGCTTCTGAATAACGGGGACTGCCGCGCTATGACAGCGCAGGTATAAAAACAAATGTACGGTAAAATCTCACAAATGGCGTGTTTACCATATTTTTACAGAGTATTCATTAAATAATTGATAATTCTGTTGACAAAGTTAGCGAAATACTATATAATTATATAACTTAATAAAATAAATTACAGGAGACAAAAAATGAAAAAACTTCTTTCTTTACTCATTGTTGTTGCGACACTGGTTATGGCACTCGTAGGATGCGGCGCGCCCGAGGATGACGGTATGCGCGACTACAAGCTTTCTATCGGCGTTGTGGTTGCTTCTGACGAATCAGTAACCGAGGTTACCGAGACAGTTGCGTCTATCGTAACCGATGCAGACGGCAAAATTGTTCTCTGCCGCCTTGACTGTGTCGTATACGGCGGTGATTCGGCTGATTCCGATCCCACATCAAAGGTAGAGCAGGGTGATGACTATGATACTGTTCCCGGCTATGGTATGGATGAGGGCGCGGGCGACTGGTACAAGCAGAGCGAAGCTCTCGAAAAGTATGTAGTAGGCAAAACCCGCTCTGAGGTTGCTTCTATTACCTTGAAAACCGGTGAAGACGCCGGCAAGACCGATCTTGTTGCAGGCTGCACTATGGCTATCGACGACCTGCTCAAGGCTATCGACAATGCATTTAAGAGCGAATATAAGATTTCCTTCTCGGCTAAGAAAGATACTCTTACCGCGGGACTTAAGGTTGATGCTGAGGCGCCCGCTCCCAATCTGGAAACAATGACCGCAGTTCTTTCCACTACCTTCTCTGCCGTGGTTATGTCCGAGGGCAAGGTTGCCGCAGCTATTCTCGATACCGCAGAGCCCGAAATCACCCTGTCGGAGAGCGGAGCAACTTTTTCCTTCTCCGGAACTAAGCGCGAGCTTGGCGAGGACTATGATACCGTGCCAGGCTATGGTATGGATGAAGGTAAGGGTGACTGGTATATTCAGGCTGATGCTTTTGCAAAGGCCGTTATGGGCAAGACCGCAAGCGAGGTTTCCGCTATTGCTATTGACGCGGAAGGCAAGGCAACCGATGCGGAAATTAACGCTTCCTGTACGATGGCAGTAGATATCTACAAGGCAGGCATCGAAGCAGCAATCGCTTCGGCAAGATAATCTCTTTTGCTTTTATCACAAAGCAGGACGGCAGTTTGAGCTTTGCCGCCCTGCTTTGATTTTAAGCTTTCTTTGTCTCATTTTTTTGTTTGTTGTGTTTTATTATTGAATTTTGCTTTAGGCTTCATTTTTTCTTTTATTTTTCGTTTTTGTTTTAGTTAGATTTGTGGAGGGATATTTTTATGAATATCCGTAAGATTATATGCGCTGTCCTTCTGGTTTTTGCCGTTTTTGGGTCGCTGGTTTCCTGCCAGGGCGAAAATCCGGTCGGAGAAAATCCAAAGACAAAGGCTCGCTCTTTTTATGATTTTTTTGACACGGTATCGGCGATAATGTCATATAAGGGTGACAGTGAGGCTGAGTTTTCGGCAAATGCCGACGCTGTCGGCGCGTTGCTCGGCGAGTATCATAAGCTCTTTGATATTTACCATGAGTATTCGGGCATAAACAACATCAGAACCGTTAATAAAAACGCAGGTATAGCGCCCGTTGAGGTTGATCCGCGGCTTATCGACTTTCTCGTTTACGCAAAGGATGTGTACACTCTCACAGAGGGTAAAACGAATATTGCTATGGGCTCTGTGCTGAGGCTTTGGCACGATGCGAGAGAGTACGGTATGGAAAACCCCGATAAAGCAACGCTTCCCGACAGCGCGGCTCTCTCGGAGGCGAAGCTTCACACCGATATAGACGATATTATCATTGACAGGGAAAACTCCACGGTATATCTCGCTGACGGCAAAATGTCGCTTGACGTTGGCGCCATAGGAAAAGGATATGCCGTTGAAAGAGCGGCGGAGCTTTTGATATCCAGAGGCGTCAGCTCATATGTTTTGAATGTAGGCGGCAACATCCGCGCTATCGGAGAGAAGCCGGGCGGTGAAGGCTGGCTGACAGGTATAACTAATCCCGACAAAGCATCGGGCGAGAGCTTTGCGTGTAAGGTTAGGATTAAAAACACCTCGCTCGTAACCTCGGGCGACTACGAAAGATATTATACCGTTGACGGTGTCAAATACCACCATATAATAGACCCCGTGTCGAATATGCCCGCAGCTTATTTTTCCTCCGTTTCGGTTTTTACCCTTGACTCAGGACTTGCAGACGCGCTCTCTACCGCGCTCTTTTGTATGAGCTATGAGGACGGCGCCAGAATAGTCAGCGCTATCGACGGAGTTGAGGTTATATGGATAACAAGAAGCGGCGAAATTAAGAAAACGGACGGAATTGCCTTAGAATAGTATTATCGGCAAATTTTCGATTAAATTGAATATATTACATCTTGACATATAAAATGTTTTGCGTTATAATATATCAGTATTTGTTTAAAATTATCATATTTTCGCAAAAATTCAGACGAAAATTGTTAAAATTGTAACAAACTTACAGATAAAAAGCTAAAAAGGAATGAGTTATGTTTAAATTCGATTTTTTAGGAAAATTACACATACCGCACCTTAAAGCAACGGCGGATATGGCGCCTTTGAGAATGGAAGCGCCGCGTGAGCTGATTGTTCTGACAAATCAGCATCGAGGCAAGCCTGCCATTCCCGTAGTAAAGGCGGGCGACGAGGTAAAGGTGGGTCAGCTCATAGCAGAGGCTGACGGATACGTTTCCTCTCCGATTTATTCTCCCGTATCGGGTAAGGTTTTAAAGATTGATTTGCACCTTGACAGGGATGGCAAAAAATACTCGGCTATCAGGATAGAAAACGACGGACTTATGACGGTATACGAGGGTGTTACCGCGCCGAAAATAGAGGACCTCGATTCTCTGGTGGAGGCTGTCCGCGCATCGGGTATAATAGGTCTTGGCGGAGCGGGATTTCCCACCGCGGTAAAACTCGACGGAGCAAAGAAGCACGAGGTGCATACCGTTGTTATAAACGGAGCGGAGTGCGAGCCGTATCTTACCTGCGACGCGAGAACTATGCTCGATATGTCGGAGTATCTATTTGAGGGCGTCAAGCTCTTTAAAAAGTGTCTGCCGACTGTTACGCGCTTCGTTTTCGGCATTGAAACGAACAAATCCGCGTGCATTGAGGAGATTGCCAGAATTTTTTCAGACGACGAGTCGGTTTCGGTAATGCCTCTTCCCACCCTCTATCCGCAGGGCGCTGAAAAGGTGCTCATCTACAACACGCTCGGTATAACGGTTCAAGAGAACCAGCTTCCGATAGAGGTGGGAGCGCTTGTTATCAACGTTACGACATTTGCGGCTATAGCTAAATACGCAAAGGACGGCATGCCCTTTGTAGAGCGCTGCGTAACGGTAGACGGAAGCGCCATAGCCGAGCCAAAGAACGTTATAGCTCCTATCGGCACTCCTGTGCGCGACGTAATCGAGTTTGCGGGCGGATTTAAGTGCGAGGCAGGTAAGGTTATAATCGGCGGCCCTATGACGGGCACGGCTATCTACTCTCTCGATGAGCCTGTGGTTAAGACGACGGGCGGTATTATAGCTCTGTCACAAAAGGATGCCACGGCGCACAAATCCACCGCTTGTATTCACTGCGGCAGATGCGTTGCGTCCTGTCCTCATCTTCTCGACCCCACGGCGTTCAGCAGAGCGCTCAGATTTGATAATATTGACGACCAGATGCAGATGCTCGACGACTACCGCATCAGCCTGTGCGTGGAGTGCGGAAGCTGCAGCTTCGTTTGTCCCGCGAACCGTCCTTTGCTTGAGAATATACGTACGGCAAAGGCTTCCCTCAGAGATTACAAGGCTCACAAGTCTAGCTTAAAGTAAGGAGATAAATATGGAAAAGTTAATAGTATCGTCATCTCCTCATATCCGTACAAAGATGACCACCGCGTGTATAATGAGAGACGTTCTCATAGCTCTCGCGCCCGCTGCCGTGGCATCTGTCGTGCTGTTCGGACTTTCGGCACTGCTTATTATTGCGGTGTGCGTTGCGGCATCGGTGCTCTCGGAGTTTCTCTTTAACCTTATCGTTAAAAAAGAACAGACAATCGGTGACCTTTCGGCTGCCGTAACAGGTCTTCTTCTGGCGCTCAGCCTTCCGGCGACTGCCGGCATCTGGCACTGCATAGTGGGCGCTGTATTTGCTATTATTGTGGTTAAGTGTCTGTTCGGCGGCATCGGCTGTAATTTCGCAAACCCTGCCGTTACGTCGAGAGTTTTGCTTATCATAGCCTTCTCGTCCTCGATAGGCGGCAAGGTGGCTACAAACTTTATGGACCCGGAGCTTGCGGCGGGCGCAACACCGCTTGAGGCTATCAAAAACGGCGCAACCGACGGTCTTCCCTCGCTCATTGATATGCTCCTCGGCAACAGAATGGGAGCGATAGGCGAGACCTGCATTATAGCTCTCTGCCTAGGCGGTGTATACCTTATTCTGCGCGGTGTTATCAAATGGCAGCTTCCCGTGATTTACATCGGCACGGTTTTCGTGCTTTCCTTGATTATCAAGCAGGACGTCACGATAGCGCTTTATGAAATACTTGGCGGCGGTGTTGTTCTCGCGGCGTTCTTTATGATAACCGACTACGTAACGACACCCATAAACACTCTTGGCAAAATGGTGTTTGCTTTCGGCGCGGCACTTTTAACGGTGCTTATCCGCTTCTGGGGCTCGTATCCCGAGGGTGTTTCGTTTGCAATCCTTATTATGAATATTCTCTCTCCCTACATCGAAAAGCTGTGCTCAAAGAGGCCACTTGGAAAGGTAGGTAAGTAATAATGAAATTTGAAAGTATAAAGTCTAATTCCAAGCCCACTATCGTTCTCGGCGTAATTTGCCTTGTTTCGGCTCTTCTTCTGGCGCTTGTCAATATGATAACCGCTCCGATAATCGAGGCGGCGCAGAACGCGGCGGCAAACGCGGCGCTGCTTGAGGTTCTGCCTGACGGTGGAAGCTTTGAGGAAATTACTCTTGACGATAAATATCCCGAGATAATTACGAAGGGATACAAGGCTGAGGGCGGATACGTCTTCCAGGCTACCGTAACCGGTAAGAATCCCGGTCTTATCATAATGTGCGGAATCGATACTGACGGTAGGGTAGTGGGAACTAAGGTTATAGCGGAGCAGGAGACCGACTCCTACGATGCTCAGGTTTTCCCAAGCGTTGAGGGAGTTGACGGTGAATATTCGGGTCAGTCGCTTGACGGCGTCACCGAGTATCTCGTTTCTGGCGCTACTCTCACCTCGCGCGCGTATGCGCAAGCTATAAAGGCATCGCTTCAAGCAGCTGCTATCGCAGGCGGTGCTGACGTTGATACAAGAACGCCTGAGCAGATTCTTCAGGATAACTGTAACGCGGCTCTCGGCACCGAGGGACTTAGCTTTACAAAGTGGCTAATAGTTGAGATAATAGAGGGCGTCGATGCGGTTTATGAGTCAAGCGAGGGCAGAGTTTACGTTATAGGCGATGCTTTCGTCGGCGTAAAGGCAGGAGCTGTAACGAATGCTGACGCAAGCGCAGAAAATAAGGCGGTAGCCCT
>JAEIGA010001886.1_pt1 | contig 33362 bp, 28 predicted proteins | sample 9270691 | NCBI WGS metagenome assembly JAEIGA01 (sample SAMN17057246, study PRJNA624740) | gut metagenome | biome: biome; isolation source: fecal sample | host: Bos grunniens | place: China: Xizang | collected 2019 | reverse complement strand
TGACTTCTGCGCATGGTACCTCGAGGCCGTGAAGCCGGCTTATGGTGCAGGTATCGACAAGACTACATATGAGGCAACAATCGGATTCTTCGATGCCCTCCTCAAGATGATCCACCCTATCATGCCGTTCATCACTGAGGAACTCTGGCAGAATATGGCAGAGCGCAAGGAAGGGGAGACCATAATGAATCAGAGATATCCACAGGCTAAGGCTTACGATACCGAGTTCATCACTGCATTCGAGATGGCGTGCGAGGCTGTTGCCGGTGTTCGTAATCTCCGTCAGAGCAAGAACCTCTCACCAAGAGAATCTCTTGACCTCAAGATCAAGGGTGCTTTCCCTGCTGAGGTTCTTCCTGTGGTTGTAAAGTTGGCTAATGTATCTGTAGCCGAGGCTGAAGGTGATATGTCGACTGCACAGAGATTCATGGTAAGGACTGTCGAGATGTTCGTTCCTCTCACAGGTCTTATCAACGTTGAAGAGGAGATTGCAAAGCTCGAAGCAGAGCTTGCTTACCAGCAGAAATTCCTTGACAGCGTACGCAAGAAGCTCTCGAATGAGCGTTTTGTAGCCAATGCACCGGAGGCTGTAGTGGCTGTCGAGCGTAAGAAGGAGGCAGATTCGCTTTCTAAGATCGAAAGTATAACCGCTTCGCTTAATGCGCTGAAAAATAACTAATGAAACAAATTAGTTTAAGGTTGTAACATTTTTGTTATGGCTAATTTTTAGTAATAATCAGTGAAAATAGTATTAGAAAACACCATTAAACTACATAACTATGATCTATCCGCTCTTATTTAATCTTGGTTTCTGGGAGATCGCGATAATCTTCATTTTGATCCTTCTTCTCTTCGGAGGAAAGAAGATTCCTGAACTGATGCGCGGACTCGGAAAAGGCGTCAAGAGCTTCAAGGAAGGAATGAAGGACGTCGAGAATGATGTAAAGGAAATCAAAAAGGATATTGAGTCAGATAAGTAATGGCGCAAACAGGGGACATGACCTTTTGGGACCATCTTGAAGATCTCAGGAAATCCTTCTTCAGGATATTGACAGGCTACGGCGTTGCCGTCGTAGCCCTGTTTTTCTTCAAGGGATTCATCTTTGACGACATCATCCTGGCTCCCTCCAAGGCAGACTTCTATCTGTATCAGCTGCTCGGCACAGAGTTTTCCATGACTTTGGTGAACATCGAGGTCGCTGCGCAGTTCCTGATACACATGAGGATCACCCTTATCTGCGCTCTCATACTTACCTTCCCTTATATTATATATGAGGTATGGCGTTTCATAGTACCAGCCTTGTATGAAAAGGAGAAGAAGGCAATAAGGGGAGCATTCGCCTTTGCATCTGTACTGTTCTATACAGGTGTCCTGGTCGGATATTCGGTCGTTTTCCCGCTGATGCTCAATTTCTTTTCAGGATATCAGGTCAGCCCTGATGTTCAGAATACTTTTTCACTGACTTCCTACATATCGTTGTTTACGTCTATGGTCCTGACTTTCGGAATCGTATTCGAGTTTCCGACCGTTATTGCAGTCCTGTCAAGGCTGAGGATAGTAAGCAGGAATACACTGAAGTCTTTCAGACGTCATGCAGTATGTCTGGTGGTGGTTCTGGCGGCTGTCATTACGCCGTCGGGAGATCCGTTCTCTCTGCTGATAGTGTCTGTGCCGCTGTATCTTCTCTATGAGTTCAGCGTGCTGATATGTAAGGATGATGAAAAACAAATTGTTGATTAACTGGGTTTTATGATATCTATAAACAACTTGACCGTAGCATATGGCGGATTTACCTTGCTGAATGAGATCAACTTCCACATCAGCGAGAATGACAAGATCGGCCTTGTCGGAAAGAATGGTGCTGGTAAATCCACCATTCTAAAGCTCATCTGCGGTCTGCAGAGTCCTACAAACGGAAAGGTTGCCGTTCCTAACGATGTGAAGATCGGTTATCTTCCTCAGATCATGGAACATCATCGTGGCCGTAGCGTGATTGATGAGGCCATGACTGCATTTGCGGATATCTTTGCCCAGGAAGCTGAACTCGAGAGGATTACCCTGGAACTTGCGGAAAGGACTGACTATGAGTCAGATGCATACCAGGAACTCATCATCGTCATGAATGAGATAAACGACAGGCTCTCGTATGCCCGATCTGACAATCCTCAGGTTCTGGCTGAGAGGACACTGCTTGGCCTGGGATTCAAATATGAAGAACTTTCCCGTCCTACGGAGACATTCAGCCAGGGATGGAACATGCGTATTGAGCTTGCCAAGATCCTTCTTTCCAAGCCGGACGTACTTCTTCTTGACGAGCCTACCAACCATCTTGATATCGAATCCATTGAGTGGCTTGAAGGCTATCTTAAGGATTACCGTGGTTCTCTGGTACTCATTTCACACGACCGTAAGTTCCTTGACAATGTCACAAACAGGACTGTCGAGATCATGGTCGGACGAATCCACGATTACAAGGTTCCATACAGTAAGTACTTGGAACTCAGGAAAGAAAGACTTGCACAGCAGCAGGCTGCCTATGAGAACCAGCAGAGGATGATCGAGAAGACTGAGGAGTTCATCGAGAAGTTCAGATATAAACCCACAAAGTCGAATCAGGTCCAGTCAAGAGTAAAGCAGCTCGAGAAGCTTGAAAGGATCGAGGTCGATGTCGAAGACAGGTCGACACTGTCTGTAAAGTTCCCTCCTGCACCCCGTTCCGGTGACATTGCATACAAGTCAGTGGACATGAAGGTCGGATACGGAGAAAAGGTCGTGTTCAGCGATGCGCAGATTGAGGTCAAGAGAGGAGAGAAGGTTGCCCTTGTAGGAAGGAACGGTGAGGGTAAGACTACCCTTATGCGCGTCATCATGAACGAATTGGATCCGATGGATGGGGAATCAAAGGTCGGATACAATGTTAATATTGGCTATTATGCTCAGAATCAGGAGGATATACTTGATAAGGAAGATACTGTATTCGGTACTTTGGACCGTGTCGCAGTAGGAGATGTCAGGCTCAAACTCCGTGATATTCTGGGTGCATTCCTGTTCAAGGGAGAAGATATTGACAAGAAGGTTGCTGTGCTTAGCGGTGGTGAAAGAGCCCGCCTTGCAATGGCAAAGCTGATATTGAAGCCGTATAACCTTCTTGCGCTTGACGAGCCTACCAACCATATGGATATCAGGTCAAAGGATATCCTCAAGCAGGCTCTCAAGTCATATGACGGTACTCTGATCATCGTATCGCATGACCGTGACTTCCTTGATGGACTTGTGGACAAGCTTTATGAGTTCAGGGATGGAAAGGTCAAGGAACATCTTGGAGGTGTTCAGGAGTTCCTTGAGAGAAGAAAGGTTGAGAATCTCAACGAATTGGAGAGACATTACAAGGTTGTCGAGGAGAAGCCTGCAGAGGTAGTCCAGAAGAAGGAAGAAGCCAAGCAGGAGTATCAGGCAAAGAAGTATGTATCTAAAGAAGAAAAGAAGATAAGAAATCGTATCTCATTCTTGGAGAAGGGAATAGCAACTATAGAGGAGAAGATGGCTGAGATTGAGGTCAAGCTTTCAAATCCTGGTCCTGATGACGATGTGATGGATCTTACAAGAGCATATCTTGAGAACAAGCGAGAGCTTGACTACAAGATGGAAGAATGGGAAAAATTGAATGAATCATTAGAATAATATGGAAGAAAAGAAAATGCAATACCTGTTCGGCATGCATCCGGTACTGGAAGCTGTCAAGGCAGGAAAGAGATTTGACAAGGTGCTTTTGAAGCAGGGATTGGAAGGTGTCCAGTTCAGGGAACTCATGGAGTTGCTCAAGAACAATGACATTCCTTTCCAGTTTGTTCCCGGCGAGAGGCTCAACAGGGCAGTCCGTGGTTCTCATCAGGGCGTGCTCGCATATATCTCACAGATCGATTATGTTGATATTGAGCAGCTTGTGAACAATGCTCTCGGCAGAAGCGAAAATCCGATTCTTGTGATTCTCGACGGTGTCAGCGATGTACGTAACCTTGGTGCCATTGCTAGAAGCCTTGAATGTGCAGGAGGTCATGGAATCATCGTTCCTGCAAAGGGTGGTGCAGCCATCAATGCGGATGCGGTAAAGGCATCGGCTGGTGCACTCATGAGAATGGATACATGCAAGGTTTCAAATCTTCGTGTTGCCGCATACTATCTTCAGCAGAGCGGTTTCAAGCTTGTTGCCGCAACGGAGAAGACCGACAAGCTTATATATGATGTGGATCTAACAGGCCCGGTTGCCATCATCATGGGATCTGAGGGCAAGGGCATTTCTCAGGCGATGCTTGATCTTGCTGACGAGAAGGCTGCTATCCCGATGGCTGGCGAGATAACTTCACTAAATGTCTCAGTCGCTTCTGCTGTCCTTATGTATGAGGTTGTTAGGCAGAGGATTGTAAAGTAACACTTAAACTGATTGCAATATGAAAAAGACATTATTTGCTCTTATGGCGGCTATGCTGTTCTGTGTAAGCGCAGTGGCTCAGCCGTTGGATGTTCAGAAGAAGAATGTAGAAAACTTCGCAAATGTAAGTGCTGAGGATTACTTTGTCCTCAAGTTCATCTATTCTGATACGAGTTCTGTGACAGTCAGGGCTGATCTCAGAATTTCAGAATACGTGCAGACATATGTTAAAGGAGGTACCTTGTATCTTGAACTTGACGAGAAGAAGTTTCCGAAGGAGCTGAAAAAGGAACTCAAGCAGAAGGGTGCTGCTACTCCTGTACTTGAAGCAGATATTTATCTTCCAGATATCAACTCCATAACACTCAAGGAAAAAACTAAGCTTTCCATCCTTGATGGTTTCAACTTGAACAACATCAAGATTGACGTCACTGACAATGCAGAGATTACTCAGATGCTCATCGATTGTTCGAATGCAGAGTTAAATGTAACAAAGAATGGAAAACTTTCAGGTAACGTGAATGTAGCGAGCAGACTTAACATCAACGCTGCCAATTCAGCTAACGTGTCATTGACTCAGAATGGCGGTAATGTGTTCGTTGTCCAGTCACAGTCTGCATATGTGGATCTTCGTGCCAATATTACTACAATTGAAGTTGAGTCTACAGGAGCAAGCGAGTCTCATCTTTCCGGAACTGCATCCCTTCTCAAGGTTACAGGTTCCGGATCGTCAAGAGTTGACGCTGAACTTCTCGAGTCTCTTGACGGAGAAGTTATGCTTACTGGCTCGAAATGCCATGTAAACATTACAGAAAACCTCAAGGTCACTCTCACAGGTGGTTCAATGCTTACATATAAGAGAAAGCCTGTATTCGACATCGTAAGGATTCTCAATTCGACGCTGATCACAGCTGACGATGAAAAGAGAAAGTAATGTTTGTCCTTGATTCTCATTGTGATACACCTTCTCAGATTCTTCGCTTGAGGGATCTGTCCAAGGATAATGAATATGCACACGTCGATTTTCCCAAGCTGAAGCGAGGGGGAGTCGACGGTGCTTTTTTTGCCCTATACATACCTGCAGGGCTGGATCCTGACTCTGATAAGGCCTTTGAATATGCGCGAAGACTTCTTGACGGAGTGAAGGATACGGTTGCTGCTAACTGCGGGACAGCTGCTTTTGCTGTTTCACAGGCAGAAGCAATGGGCAACAAGTCAAATGGACTTTTTTCTGTCTTTCTCGGTCTTGAGAATGGTTCTCCGATCGGAGTAAACATGGATCGTCTGCACTGGTTCCATTCAGAGGGAGTCCGATACATTACTTTATGCCATTCCGGCAACAATCAGATATGCGATTCATGCGCACCGAAGTCAGCAAGGTGGGGTGGTCTCAGCCCTTTCGGTAAAGATTTAGTCAGGGAAATGAACCGCCTGGGTATTCTGGTCGATGTTTCACATATTTCGGATGCTTCCTTCTATGATGTTCTTGAATGTTCACAGAAGCCGGTAGTTGCGACGCATTCGTGCTGCAGGTCATTGGCAGACCATCCAAGGAACATGACAGACGACATGATACGCGCACTTGCATCAAGTGGAGGAGTGATGCAGATCAACTTCTATCCATTGTTCATTGATTCATCATTCAAGCATGTTCTTGCAGGATCGGGTATCATGGAGAGGGGAGAACAGATTGAGTCTGAGTTTATTGCGGATCCAGGCGATATGCAGAAGAGGGAAGCCTGGAACAGGATCCAGGATGAGCTTAAAGCGCTTTCGCGTCCGTCATTCAGACTGATTGCAGACCATATCGACCATGCTGTCGAACTTGCAGGTATCGAACATGTCGGCATAGGTTCGGACTTTGACGGAATCGAGGTTACTCCTGAAGGTCTTGAGAATATCGGAATGATGCCGGTACTCTTTGATGAATTGCGTTCAAGAGGATATACAGAGAGCGATCTGGCTAAGATTGCCGGTGAGAACTTCTTCAGGATACTTTAATGGGATTTCTTTCCCTGCTGATGCATCACGATGATTGACACTGCCGTGAGTATCAGGCAGATGCCTATGCATGAACGTATGTAGAGGTGTTCATGGAGGAAGAGAACTCCCAGGATTACCGCTGTTACCGGCTGCAATGCACCTAAAATCGAAGTATGTGTCGGGCCGATGCGTCTGATGGCCTTTACACCGGTTATGTTGGATACCATTGTTGCCCAAAGTCCGAGTCCCAGGATATATCCCCAACTCCTGATATCTGATACGATTGTCAGCTTTCCATCAAAAACGAATGCACAGATGATGAAGTACAGGGCGCTGAGCATCATAATCCATGTTGTGAACTTGACGACCTCTATCTTATCAGCCTTTGTCTGTTTCATTATGATGTAGTATGCTGCGAATGATATTGCAGATATCAGCGAGCAGATGAGTCCGAGTCTGGTATTTCCTCCTTCCACGACAATGCTGTCTCCTGATGCGAGAAGATATACGCCGAGTATTGCACCTCCGATTGCAAGGAAGTCTACAAATGACCTGCGTTCACCGAAGAAGAGCATCATGCAGATGGCTACGATCACAGGATACATGAAATTGATGGTCGATGCGATTCCGCTGGATATGTTGGCATATCCTATAAGTAGAGTAATGGAAGTTATCGAACGGAGGACGCTGAGGAGAATCACCTTCCAAGCTTCATCGAATGAGTTGAGTCGAAGTGTCTTCCTTTTTGAGAAGGCATAGGTCATCAGGACCAATGCGGCAATGAGCCATCTATACGACAGGACATCGAAATCCGATAGTCCGGCGGCAAGAAGTCCAAGGCTGAAAAGAGGGGAGAAACCAAACGATGCAGACGAAATCGAAGCATAAAATACTCCGTTCTGCTTGATTCTGCGCCTCTTTCTTTCGTGTTGTTCCTGAATTATGCTCATCCGTTGATAATCAATGTCTTAGCCCTTGTATAAATAAACCTTATCGTTTACAAAAGTATATTTAACAAAAATGTTTTAGTCTAAAACAAAATTGTTTCATCTATTGATTTTTAATAATTTAATTCCTTTTTAACCTTTACCCTCAATAAGTTGAGTGCATTAGCGGCAAAACGGTCTATATTGCGTTTTCTGTCGCCTCTGAACACAAATCTGAAGGCCTCGGTACCCACTTCTGAACTTACTGCGATCCATACCAGACCGACAGGTTTTGTCTCGCTTCCTCCTCCCGGACCTGCAATTCCTGATGTCGCTACAGAGAAATCACTGCCAGTAAGTTTCCTGACTCCTTCTGCCATTGCCATTACGCATTCTTCACTTACAGCACCGTATTTTGAGATGATTTCTTCCGGAACTCCGAGCACTCCTGCCTTTACGCTGTTTGCGTATGAAGTCACGGATCCAAGATAATACTGCGATGAACCTGGAATCGAGGTAAAAAGGGAGGAAATAAGGCCTCCGGTACATGATTCAGCAGCACTGACGGTCTTTCCCTTACCTGCAAGCATGCGTCCAATGCATGCTTCAAGGCTGTCATCCTGTTCGGAATACATTGAATCGCCGAGAATTTCCCTTAATTTGACGATTTCCGCCTCGATTCTAGCCTCTTCTTCCACCTTTTTACCTCCATATATGGAAAGTCTGAGGCGAACTCCTGTAAGAGGATTTGGAAGATATGCGAGATGAATGTCAGATGGGAGCGAATCCTCCCATTCGTCAAGCATATTCGACAGCACTGATTCAGGAATTCCGAATGTCATTACTGTCTTATGGTATATATCTGAGATCGGATAATGCCTTCTGATGTCGTCAGAGACGTCATTCAGGGCACCCAAAGCTTCGAAAGGTACTCCAGGAAGGGAATATAGCGTAGCCTTATGTCCAAAGCGTTCCTCGGGGAAATGGAAAGCCATGACAGGGGCTGTTCCCAGTCTGTTAGGTATGACCTTGCATGTATCAGGGACTGATGCCTGAGCGATGTTTATGTCAAGGACGTCGATTCCTCTTGAACTGAGTATGCGATGGATAATGTCAAGCTGTTCATTATCAGTGTAATATCCTTTTGCACCCGAGAGTTCTGCGAGAGCCTGCTTGGTGATGTCATCTTTGGTTGGTCCAAGTCCTCCGGTCACTATCACGATATTGTTCTTCTCCAGTTCAGATGTAAGTCCATTGATGATCACATCGTGGTCATCACCTATGGAAAGCATACGTGTTACCCTGATTCCCAGAGAGTTAAGCATTCTGGAAATGTGTGAAGAGTTGGTATCGACTATCTGTCCGATAAGGATTTCGTCTCCGATCGTGCAAATTGATGCAGTTGTCATGACTCAAGATGCTTGATGATCCTTTTTACAAGTCCCGGACCTTCATAGACGAATCCGGAATAGATTTCTACGAGTGAAGCACCGGCATCAATCATTTCCTTGGCATCTGCAGGTGACATGATGCCGCCAACGCCAATGATTGGGAGTCTTCCTTCAGACTTTTCATGGATGTAGCGCACGAGAGCCAGATTCTTCTGATGTACAGGGGCTCCAGACATGCCTCCATTGCCGATTTCAGCAATCTTTTCCTCTGAAATGCTGGTCAGTCCCTCACGGCTGCGGGTAGTGTTTCCAGCTACGATTCCGTCGATTCCAGACCTGAGAGAGTAGTCGATTATCTCATCGAGCTGTTCATGCGAGAGGTCAGGAGATACCTTGAGAAGAATCGGCCTGTACTCGTCGTAGTACATACGGAGATCAAGGAGTTTGTCGATGATGTCAGAAAGGAAGTTTATGTCCTGTAAAGAGGTGAGTCCTACCACGTTAGGGCATGAAATATTTATCACGAACATATCAACGAAGTCATAAAGGAGTCCGAATGAGGTTTCATAGTCCTTTGCTGCTTCTTCGTTAATGCTTGATGTATTCTTTGAGATGTTTGCTGCAACGATAACGTTCGGACGCACCTTCTTGAGGTGCTCTACAGCGTTCTTTACTCCTTTGTTGTTGATTCCGAAGCGGTTGATGATTGCTCTGTCACCAGGGACGCGGAAGCAGCGAGGCTTAGGGTTTCCGTCCTGTGGCTTAGGAGTAAGGGATCCGATTTCAACGAATCCGAATCCGAAATTGGCCATGTCGTTGTAGAATTCTCCGTTCTTGTCAAGTCCGCCGGCAAGTCCTACTGGATTCGGAAACTTGATGCCGAAGACCTCTTTGGCAAGCGTAGGAGACTCTTTTTTATACAATGCCCTCATTGCTGCGCCTGCAAACGGCACATGTCTGAGGAAGGAAAGTGTCGAAAAGATAAGATTGTGAGCAGTCTCAGGGTTGAAACTGAACAAAATAGGCTTTAGGATATGTTTATACATGGCATGTATTGTTTATATCCCACAAATATAATGAAAAGAACCGGTATTACATCTCCTGAAACGTACCATCGTCAAATAAAACGATGATTTTTGAGACTTTGCGCTGAGTTACGGGGATTTCTGGCATTGTGACGACTGGATCAGGTTGTACAGGAATCTCGTATTCCGGCGCAGGTGTGTCGTAATCCGGAAATAAGACATCCTGAGGAGGGTTGATTGCAGATGTCTGAGGTTCTATCTGGGGGAGACTGCTCTTATACATCTTGCCGCTACCGAATATAAGCCATTCGATATTCAGTTCCGGATATTTTTCCATGATCGAGCGTATGAATTCATAGCTCGGATTGTTTCTACCAGAAAGTACATGTGATACGCTGGCACGAACTACGTTGATGTTGTCGGCAAACTGTGCCTGTGTTATGTTTTCTGCTGCAAGAAACTGCTTGAGGCGGTTGTTCATAATTGTTACTTTAATAATTACAAATGTAGCAAACAATTTTGTCAAACACAAGGAAAAATGCGTATCAATTTTGTAAACAGAAAAGGTAAAGCACATTGAAGTATATTGTATGAATACTTTAGAATATAATATATAAAACACTGATTATTTGTATATTAATCTATGAAATATAGTATAATTTCAGTATTAGGCGCGCCACTTGGCCACATATCACCCCTAAATACAATATATTATTTGATAATAACTATATATAAGGATATATAACTAACTGATTTTGCGCGTTTTAACAATGTTATAAAAACTACATAAGAAAAACTTATTTTACGTTTGTTATCATTAGGAAATATTACTCACGATGAGATTTGTTTAATGTGTAGATTTACAAATATGAATACAATGTTTATTTATGTAAATTACATTTGTAAACAAACTCCAAACTCTCCAAGATTTCAAAATTCATCTATTTTGTGTACATTTGTAAAATATAAGCAAAGGACATATCATGATACCTGAGATAAGAATCGAAGATTATAACTATTCACTACCAGATGAAAGAATCGCGAAATATCCTCTAAGTGAACGCGATGCCTCTAAACTTCTTTACTACCGAGATGGTAAACCAGAAGAATCGAAGTTTGCAGATATAGCAGAATACCTTCCGGAAGATTCAATGATGGTATTCAACGATACCAAGGTTGTACCTGCCCGTCTGCATTTTCAGCGTGCAACTGGAGCTCACATTGAGATATTCTGTCTTGAACCGGTTCTTCCTGCAGAATATGTGACTATGTTCGAGGTTACTGACAGGTGTAGGTGGAAATGCATCGTTGGTAACGTCAAGCGCTGGAAATCCGATCTTTTGACACTTTACAACCCTGAAGCTTCTGAGGAAGTTTCGGATATGGATCTTAAGGCCTCCCTTATCGAGAGGACCGGAGAGACCTCTATCGTCGAGTTTACATGGTCTAACGGTGCACCATTCTCAAAGGTGCTTGAAATATGCGGTTCAGTCCCTATTCCTCCATACCTCAACAGAGATACAGAGGAAGTAGATCTTACAAGATATCAGACCTTGTATGCCAAATATCGCGGTTCCGTGGCTGCTCCTACTGCTGGACTCCATTTTACAGAGAAGGTGCTTGATTCAATCCGCTCAAAGAACATCGACATAGACAATGTATGTCTACATGTGGGCGCAGGTACATTCCTTCCGGTAAAAAGTTCCCTTGTTTCTGAACATACCATGCACCGTGAGCCGTTTGTGGTCACATTGAACTTCCTCAAGAAGCTTCTTGCCCGTAAAGGAAGGCTCATTGCCGTGGGTACCACGTCTGTAAGGACTCTTGAGTCTCTTTACTATGTCGGGGTCAAGTGCATTGAAAACGGACAGCCGCTCGATGTGATGCAGTGGGATCCGTATGAAAGAGAATATGGATATTCATTCGAGGAGTCGATCTCTGCCCTTATCTCGTATCTTGAGGACAACTGCATGCAGAGCATTCAGCTTGGAACAAGCATAATCATTGTACCAGGATATGAATTCAAGGTGGTGGACATACTTGTAACCAACTTCCATCAGCCTCAGAGTACTCTTCTGCTTCTGATTTCTGCTTTCGTCAAGGGAGACTGGAAGAACATATACGAATTTGCCCTTGGACATGGATACCGTTTCCTCAGTTACGGCGACAGTTCCCTTTTGTTCCGAGCCTAGCGACTTAGTTTTGCTTATTTGACGGATTTTTGTAAATTTGCATAATGTTCATAAAAAACCAGATTATGGTAGACCTGACAGAATTTCAAAGCATAAGTCCATATACGGATGAAGAAGCAGTCGTTGCCCTTGGCAAACTTGCTGAACATCCTCTTTTATCTCAGTTTTCAGTAAAGTTTTTCCCGGATCAGTCTCCTGATTTCCTGAAGCAGATATTCAAGAATCTCAAATCAATCGATGAATTCCAGGTTCTTGTCATGTCAAGATTCGTTGAATGGGTCCTCGAGCAAACTGTTACGGAATTTACTTATGACGGTATCGAGAACATCGATCCTCAGAAGAAGTTCCTTGTGCTCTCTAACCATCGTGACATCATCTTTGATCCGGCTATCACTCAGCTCGTGCTCTTTAGGAACAACATTCCTTTGACAGAGATTGCTGTAGGTGACAATCTCGTTTCAAGCGAGACCATTGAATACCTTCTCCGTTCGAACAGGATGATCAAGGTGATCCGTGGTATCACTGCACGAGAGCTTTACCTTTCGTCTCAGCTGCTTTCTAAGTATATCAGATACAATGTGACAGAGCAGCGCAGTTCAATCTGGCTTGCACAGCGTCAGGGGCGAACCAAGAACGGATATGACACAACAGAGCAGGGTCTGCTCAAGATGCTCGACATGAGCGGTTCATCAGACTTCCAGAAGAACTTTGAGGAACTCAACATCACTCCTATGAGCATTTCATACGAGTATGAGCCATGTGACATCCTCAAGGCTCGTGAAATCGTCATTTCAAGCAAGCAGAAATATGTTAAGGCAGAAGGTGAGGACCTCAACAGCATATTGGTAGGAATCCAGCAGCCTAAGGGTAATGTCCATCTCAACATCGGACAGCCTCTTACTTCAGAGGAGATTGCTGCAGCGGCTCAGTGCGACAAGAATGATCGATACCAGCTTATCCGTCACGCTGTCGACAAGCGTGTAATCGAGGGATACAGACTCTGGAAGAACAATTATGTAGCATATGACATCCTCAACCAGTCAGACAAGTATGCACACCTTTACGAAACTTCAGATGTAGAGAAGTTTGCGGCATACATGCAGAAGCAGCTTGCTACTGTAGAGCCTGAGATTGACAGGGATGAACTCAGGAAGGCATTCCTTGACATCTATGCTAATCCAGTGGTCACAAAGGAACTTCTCGAGCAGGAGAAGGCAACAGGAGAGATTCTTCTTTAATTTACGGAATACACAAAAAATCCGACCAGAACATGGTCGGATTTTTTTGTCTTATGATTTCTGAACAGGATTCATTATCGTAACGTCGATCTTCTGATATGGGAAGCCGATGCCGTTTTTCGGGAATTCCTTGTATATCTTTTCGTTAAGATCAAACTTGACATCCCAGTAATCTCCCTTTGCAACCCATGCTTTTACAACTATCTGTATGCTGCTGCTTGCAAGTGCCTGAAGTCCGATGAATGGATCTGCCGGAGCTCCTTCGCTCATATGGAGAATCCTCTGCTCATCATCAAGCATTGACTTAAGCAGAGCCTTTGTCTTTTCGACATCGCTTCCGTATTCAATGTCGATCAGCCACTCTACGCGACGTATCTTATTATGCGTAAAGTTGTTGATTGTTCCATTAGAGAGGGCTCCGTTAGGTATTATGATGGTTCTGTTGTCTGTTGTTGTGAGTTTGGTGCTGACTATATTGACCTCAGTAACAGTACCTTCAAATTCCGCAAACTGAATATAGTCACCAGACTGAAACGGTTTGAAGGCAAGGATCATGATACCTCCGGCAAAGTTCTGTACAGTACCGTTCAAAGCCATACCTATTGCCATACCGCCACCTGCGAGAAGTGCAGCAAGAGATGTCGTGTCAACTCCCAGGACGCCTACTGTCGTAATGATCAGGATGATGGTAAGCGCTATGCTGAGAATGCTCTGTACGAATGAGGCGATTGCCGGATCTGTGCTGCGTTTCTCGAATACTCTTTTAAGGACACGTTTGATTCTGCGGATCAGCCAGGCTCCTATAAAGTATATGAGCATGGCTGCAAGCACCTTCAGACCAAAAGCGATGGCCTTGTCGATAAGTTCTGAGATCAGTTCCTCAGCAGGTGTGCTGCTGATCTTTTCTGCCATGGCTATGAGTTCTGTCTGAACCTGGTTGAGAGAATCAGCCTGTTCTACTGGTAAGATGTTGAGAATCTGCATATTCTAGATGTTTGAAATGAGGAACCACATATATCCTGCTTCCATAAGCAGCATAAGTGCGCCTTCGACTCTGTCAAGCTCCTTCTTCTTGAAGAGGAATGCACTCATAAGGATCATGATTGCGCAAAGAACTACAACTCCAAGATCGACGATTGTCATGCTGCCGAATGAGAGTGGGTGAATCAGCGCTGAACCTCCGAGAATGAGGAGGATGTTTGAGATGTTTGAACCCAGTACGTTTCCGAGTGCCAACTGACCACGTCCCTTGATTGCTGCTACGACGCAGGTAGCAAGTTCAGGCATTGATGTACCAGCTGCCATGATTGTGATTGCGATGAACTTGTCGGATACGCCGAACATCTGTGCAAGGGATGTTGCAGAATTGACGAAGAGGCGACCTCCGATGACAAGGCCAGCAAGGCCTCCAATTACCATGATTGCAGATACTGGAATGCTTCTGGTAACGATGTCGCCCTCGTTGTCAGTGCTTTCCTCGGAATTGTTGTCCGACTTGAATGATGTCCAGAGATACCAGACGAATATTGCAAGGAGGATGCATCCGTCTATTCTGCTGATTGAATCTTCGCCGATTCCGAAGAATGTCATGTTCATTCCAAGGAGAATGAGAAGCGCTGTGACTATGATGTTGAGCGGGATATCCTTCCTGAGGTTTGCCTTTGTAATGGCGAGAGGAGAAATCAGTGCAGTTACGCCGAGTATGCACAAGGTGTTGAAGATATTGGAGCCCACAATGTTACCTATGGCCATGTCGGTCTTTCCCTGGACAGCCGAGAGGAAGCTTACAACCATTTCCGGTGCAGACGTTCCGATTCCTACGATTGTAAGTCCGATGACGAATTCACTTAGGCCGAATCTCTTTGCAATGCTTGATGCTCCGTCTACGAGATAGTTGGCTCCAAGGAGGATAAGTATAAGTCCTCCAATCAGTATGAGTGCCTGAATAAGTATTTCCATTTTTATTACGTTTTAACCTAACATGAAGCGCAAATTTACGAAAAATATCCCGAAATCCTTTATATTTGTAGTCAACCAATTATTGCTTCGAAATGAAAAGAACTCTGATAATCACAGCCTTGATGCTCGCATGTGCAGTTGCATATGCAAGTGATTCTCTTTCTGTAATATATCGCATACGACTTGACAGCGATATCGACAAGTCCTCTCAGCGTCTCGTGACCTTGGGACTGCAGAAGGCAGAAGAGGCAGGAGCGGATTATGTGATGATCGATCTTGATACATATGGAGGTGCTGTCGATGCAGCTGACAGCATCAGGTCTGCTATTCTCAGATACAACAAGCCGGTTGTTGCTTATGTCAACATGCAGGCGGCGTCTGCAGGAGCTCTCATCAGCATAGCATGTGATTCCATATATATGAAGACAGGAAGTTCCATCGGTGCAGCTACAGTCGTAGATCAGTCCGGCAATGTAATGCCAGACAAGTATCAGTCGTTCATGAGGGGCATGATGCGTTCGACTGCACAGGCTACCGGTCGTGACCCCAGGATTGCAGAGTCGATGACTGATACTGCTAATGTCCTCAGCATGACTCCTTCAGAGGCGGTTGCAGTAGGCTATTGTGAAGGCATATATGAAACCGTAGAAGAGGTTGCACAGGCAGTTGCAGGAGATAACGGCTTTGTAATCAGGAGTATGGAAGATGATATGACATGGTTGGACAAGCTGATCCAGTTCCTTCTGAATCCTCTTCTCCAGTCTATCTTCATGATGATGATAATCGGTGGAATATTCGTCGAGATCAGGACTCCTGGCATCGGATTGCCGCTGCTTACTGCAATAGTAGGTGCGTTGCTTTATTTCGCGCCCGGATATCTTGGAAATCTGGTTCAATATTGGGAAATCATCCTGTTTGTCGTAGGACTTCTTCTCATTGCCATGGAAATCTTTGTCATTCCGGGCTTTGGAGTGGCTGGAATCTCAGGTATCGTCGCAGTAGTTCTGTCTCTTGCCTTTGCTATGGTGGACAATGTGGAGCTCTTCCATTGGGACGGATCACTTAACCTACAGCCTATAATCCAGCCTCTTGGCATAGTGGTTCTTTCAGCTACTTTCGCAGTGTTTGGATCCGTATGGCTTGTAAGGAAACTTTATTCGACGCGTTCGTTCGACCACATCGCCCTCAGGCAGGAAATGAAGGCTGAAGAAGGATTCACAGGAGTTGTTTCAGGCCTTGAAAGCCTTGTAGGTGAGCCGGTTGTTGTATTTACAGATATGCGCCCGGGTGGAAAGGTAAAGACCACCGACGGACGCATAATCGAAGCTACCATGAAGTTCGGCGGGTTCGCAGTCAAAGGCGAGACACTCAAGGTCGTTTCTGCCGAACAGGGTAGAGTATATTGCGAGAAATTATAATTCTATCTGCGCTTCAGAGCCACAACGTTCTCCACATGATGTGTGTGAGGGAACATGTCCACAGGACGAACTGCAGTGATTTCATAATCCTTGCAGAGGATCTCAAGATCCCTTGCCTGTGATGCAGGATTGCAACTCACATATACCATACGGTCAGGTGCTGCATTGAGGATTACCTGGGCAACATCCGGATGGATACCGGCTCTTGGCGGGTCAAGGATGATAACATCCGGACGCCCATGCTCTTCGACGAATGCGTCTGTAAGGATGTCCTTCATATCGCCTGCGTAGAAGTCACAGTTGGTGATGTTGTTGTTGGCTGCATTGATCTTTGCATCCTCGATAGCCTCCGGAACATATTCAATACCGATTACCTTTGATGCCTGACGAGATACGAACTGAGCGATGGTACCAGTACCAGTATAAAGGTCATATACCACCTCTGAACCTGTCAGTGCAGCATATTCACGTGCTACACTGTAAAGTTTGTATGCCTGCTTTGTGTTGGTCTGGTAGAATGACTTAGGACCGATCTTGAACTTGAGGCCCTCCATGTATTCATAGATTGCATCTTCTCCCTTGTAGAGTACGCATTCCTGGTCAGAGATCGAGTCGTTGGCCTTGCCGTTGATCACATAGTAGAGCGAAGTGATCTGCGGGAATTCAGCTGCCACTGCATTGAGAAGCGCAGTGCGGGCTTCTGTATCTTCATGATAGAAGCATATGATCAGCATCACGTTTCCTTCCTCTGTCGTACGGATGAACATGTTTCTGAGGAATCCGACATGTTCGCGGATATTGAAGAAAGTGAGGCCGTTTTCAAGCGCGTACTTCTTGATGAAAAGACGGATTGCGTTGGATGGTTTTGGCTGAAGATAGCAGTGGTCAATGTCAAGGACCTTGTCGAAGAAACGTCCTACATGGAATCCAAGACCATATTTCTCCTGTTCTGACAATACCTCCGCATTCTCGTCGTCGAAGATCCATCTGCGCTGAGAGAATGTGAACTCAAGCTTGTTTCTATAGTATGTAGTATCGTCGGAAGGCACGATAGGGGAGATTTCAGGTACATCAAGATGGCCGATGCGGACGAGCTGGTCATAAACCTGCTGCTGTTTGGCCTGAAGCTGCATCTCATATGGGAGCGGCTGCCATTTGCATCCTCCGCAGACACCGAAATGCTTGCAGAACGGCTCCAGACGATGCTCTGAAGGCTTTACCATACGGAGGATGAATCCTTCCATATAGTTCTTCTTCTTTTTAGTGACCTTTACATCCACGACGTCGCCAGGTACAGCGAACTGTACGAAAAGCACTGTTCCGTCTATCCTTGCCAATGCCTTGCCTTCTGCCGCCACAGCCTCGATTGTGACGTTCTCCAAGATTATATCCTGCTTTCTTCTTGCCATATCTATAAAATTAAACAGCCCCGATTGTTCGGGGCTGCAAAATTACTCAAATTATTGGTATTTATGAAACTTTCAGTTTGCATTTGTACAGAGCCTGCGAGATGTTGATCATGAAGTCACCCATCTTTTCAAGTTCTGATATGATATCCATGTAATAAACGCTTGTCTGATAGTTCTTTCTGTTGTCCTCAAGGCTGTTGATCTCCTCTTCGCGGAGGTGGTCACGGAGGTTGTTGATCCTCTCCTCGGCAGTGTATGCATTTGAAATCTCCTCGAGGGTAGAGTTCTCCATCATTACAAGGTTGTCGATCATTGAACTGTAAGCTGAATCCACGAGGTCAACCATTGCATTGATTCTCTTGATTGTCTCCATATCAAAGGTCTTGTTATGGGTATTTCTGCGAGAAAGGATACGGCTGATGCTTTCTCCTGAGTCTCCGAGTGATTCAAGTTCACCGATGATCTTGTACATTGCCTTGATTCTGTATGAGGTGTTCTCGCTGATCTCGCCCTCTGAAACCGCATTGAGGAATGAAGCGATTTCATACTCGATTCTGTCAGAGATCTCCTCGTACTTGACGAGCTTTCCTCTGAGCTCCTCGAACTTGTCAGGTTCGTTCTCGTTGATTGCCGCCCTTGCATAACCGAGGCCGTTTCGTGAAATCTTTGCAAAATGGATGATTTCCTTGATTGCCTGTTCTACAGCAAGTTCAGGGGTAGCAAGCGGACCTGCATTGATATACTTGAGTCTGTATGGCTTTTCCTCCTTCTTCTCCGGTTCCTTGACAAGCTTTGATACAACCTTTGCGATAAGGTCTGTGAACCATACAAGGATGATGGTGTTGATGAGATTGAAGAGGGTATGGAGCATAGAAAGTCCGTAGAGAGCCGCAGTCGCATCCGGTCCGTCGGATGTCTGAACTGAGAATCCGTCTGCAGCCGGGTTAGGGAAGCCCATGACCTCGATGATCTTACCTACGAGGCTAAGGAACGGTCTGAAAAGGATCAGTGCCCAGATCACTCCGAATACATTGAATATTGTGTGGGAGAGGGCAGCGCGTTTTGCTGAATGATTACCGACTGATGCTGCGATGTTTGCAGTGATTGTAGTTCCAATGTTCTCTCCAAGCACCATTGCACATGCCATAGGGAAAGGAATCCATCCCATGCTGAGCATGATGAGGGTGATCGCCATAGTTGCAGATGAAGACTGGAGGATGAGTGTAAGTACAGTACCTACGCCAAGGAAGATGAGTACTGAACCAAAGCCATATCCTGACCATGTTCTTACGAACTCAAGAACCTCTGGAGTCTGCTTGAGATCTGGAACTGAGTCCTTCATGAATGAAAGTCCAAGGAAAAGGAGCGAGAATCCGACAATGAGTTCTCCGATGTTCTTATACTGGTTCTTCTTTGAATTAGAGAAGAGGAATCCCAGAAGCATGAGTGGAACTGCAAGTATCGAGATGTCTGCCTTGAAACCGAGGAGTGATACCATCCACGCTGTGATTGTAGTACCGATGTTGGCACCCATGATGACACCGATCGCCTGTACAAGTGTGAGGAGTCCGGCATTTACAAAGCTTACTACCATCACAGTTGTTGCTGACGACGACTGGATGAGTGCAGTGATGCCGACACCTGTCATTACTCTCTTGAATGGATTAGATGTCATGGCTGAAAGGAAACCTCTAAGTCTGTCTCCGGCAGCTTTCTGAAGTCCTGCGCTCATGAGGTTCATTCCGTAGAGGAACATACCCATCGCGCCAAACAGGGTGAAAAACTGTAAAATTCCCATAAGTTTAAATTCGTTTAGTTATGATTTTCGGCAAAATTAATCGTCTGACGAATATATTGCAATTACATTCCATTAAATTTATGTTAAATGGAAAGGGGATTATATTAACAGATATTACAAGTTAACATAATATAAATTGTATAACAATGCGGAAAGGGCAGTCTTTATCGTTGGAAAGCCTTGATTTTCTTCCAGTTACCGAATTTAAGGTCAGTATCTTTCATCATGATGTTGAGATTCAGTTTCATTCCGATCTCGTCATTGTCAGCGAGCTGAAGAAGATTTGTATGTTCTGGGTATGAAGCGTTTACATCCTGAGAATCAGACAATCCGAGAATCTTGAATCCTGGCGCGTCTTCGTCGCACTGGAAGAATTCCATCTCCAGTTCAGGCTCAGTCAGAGGCTGGTCGTCGTCATCTACGAGTATGCAGCTCTGGAATGTCTCGAAGTTGATTGTTTTTGCGTATTTTACGATTACCTGACCTTTTGGCCATTCTCCTGGTCCGTTGCTTGTCGGAGAATCATAGCCGAGGTATTCGTCGATTGCACCGAAGAAATAAAGCATTCCTTCATGCGGGAGTCTGTTTTCCGGGTCGAACTGCGCTATATCCTCACAGTTGATCTGACAGATGAATGTAAGCGGATAATCGAATGTCTCACCGTCCTCGTCAGTTACGCTGACTGTCGGATATTCCATTTGCGCAGGGAAATCAGGATCTCCCCACCATTTGCTGCCGCAGAAAAGGATGCGTTCAGTCTTCTTTAATTTGAAACCTATTGCCATATTTTTGTAATTTATTGATTCAGAATGTCAAAGCCATGGATATTGATGCTCCGGAACAGTATGCGTTGTTCCTGTTGATGCGATTGGGGGTGATCTCTACCCCATCGTATTCTATGTCCGGATGCGTAAGGAGGGTCCTGATGGATACCATGAAATCCAATTTGGTGTCTCTGCTGAGAGACAGGCGGTATCCCCCACCGACCTTTCCTGTGTACAGTTCCTGTATATGTTCCTTTAGGATGATTCCGCTGCCTAAGTCAATGAATGTCAGCCATCTGTCCTTCATGTGGCTGTCTCCGTAATACCTTGTCAACCTGATGGATACGGGTACTGTGTGGTGATATTCCATGACAGCTGAGATGCCCGCATATAGTGACAGGTTGTATTTATGGTTGAAGTTGTAACCTGCGTGTAGATATGCATCTCCGTTGCTTTCGTATGTAAATGAATGGTCGCGTGGATCGACCCTGTAACCTTCCGGAGCGTAGAAATTATAGTGGTATCCGTAATAGAAGATACCGGTATAGCCCCATTCCGCACCGAATGTGAAGCGCGGACAGGATCTTTCCTGTGCATGGAGACCCGCACACAGGAAAATCAATGAGACTATGAGGAATGTCCTTCTCATCTTCCGAAAGTATATTTAATGCCTATCTCAGGAAGTACCGCATTAAGAAGTCCGTTCCTGTAATATGTCATTTCAAGGTATTCGTTTCGTATGACCAGATGTGAGCCGATTACGGGATTAAGAGATGCGGAAATTGCGACTCCCCTGTCAAACCTGCACTCAATTCCGGCTCTTCCTTTAAGACCGAAGAAATATCCCCTGTCCTTGTAAAGGTCACTTGCGATTCCGGCTGTAATTCCAGGACCGGCAAAGGCACATACCATGTTGCCGTTATTCGATTCCCATTCTTTAAATATGAAATTGCATGATAATGAAGTAGATATGCCGGGAATCTCCGTAATGTTCCTGAAGACCTCACCCATTTCAGCCCGCAGGTCTGCATCTATGAAACATCCGTTTCCGATATTGTGCTCATACATGACACTCAAGCCGCTTAAAGAGTATGTCATACCTATTGCCTTTGGCTGAGCTACTGCCTGGGATATAGCCGAAAAGACGGCTATGCAGGCAATCATGTATCTGTTGAAAGGCTTGAACATTGGCTTCAGAAGTGTTTAAATGCGAATTTAAGAAAAATTTTTCTAAATTTGTATTCTGTACTTTAACCCAAAAACAGAAACAGATGAGTGTTACGATCAAGACAGTTACTACTAACAAAGAACTGAAGATTTTTGTACGCTTTGCGAACAAACTATATAAAGGTAATAAATATTACGTTCCATCCATGCCGTTTGACGACATGAACACTCTCAGGAAGAAGTCCAATGCGGCATTCGATTTCTGCGATGCGGAACTTTATCTTGCATACAAGGATGGAGAAGTCGTCGGAAGAGTCGCTGCCATCATCAACCATAAGGCAAATGAGGCCTGGAAAGTTGAACAGGTTCGTTTCGGATGGATAGATTTCATTGATGACATAGAAGTTTCATCCGCTCTCCTTGAAGCAGTTACGGCTTTTGGTAAAGCTCATGGCATGAAACAGGTCGTTGGCCCTCTTGGCTTTACGGATTTCGATCCGGAAGGCATGCTTGTAGAGGGATTTGACCGTCTCAGCACCATGGCACTCATCTACAACTATCCATATTATCCAGAGCATATGAAGAAGCTTGGATACTACAAGGAAACAGGATGGGTTGAGTATAGGATAACACTTCCGGAAGTCCTTCCTGAAAAGCATGTAAAGTATGCAGATCTTATCAGGGAGAAATATAATCTGACCATAAGGAAGCTTACAAAGAAACAGATCAGACAGGAAAATTACGGCAGAAAGGTATTTGACCTGGTAAATCAGACTTACTGCGTCCTCTATGGATATTCACTCCTTTCTGAAAAGCAGATAGATCAGTATGTCGACCTTTATTTGAGCCTTGCTGATCCGAGGATGTTTTCTTTTGTGGAAAATGCATCAGGTGAACTTGTGGCTATGGGTATTACTATCCCGTCATTGTCCGAGGCGCTTCAGAAGTGCAATGGAGAGATTTTCCCGTTCGGATGGTGGCATCTTCTCAAGGCCATGTACTGGAAGAGATCGGATACATTGGATATGCTTCTCATAGGAGTTAGACCTGATTATCAGTCAAAAGGACTCAATTCGCTCGTATTCACAGACCTTTTCAAGACATATCAGGAATTGGGCTTCAAGTATGCCGAAACTAATGCAAATCTTGAGACAAACACAAAGGTCCAGGCAATGTGGACTCCATTCGAGAAGGAACAGCATAAGAAACGTTGGGTATTCGGAAAGGAAATATGATAGATGATAATACAATAGGACGCGGAAGAATGCTGCCTCCTTTGCCTGAAAGAATGCGTCCCAATAACCTTGACGGCTATGTGGGACAGAGACATCTTATCGGCACGGGATGTATTCTCCGTAATATGATCGAGACCGGAAACCTTTCTTCCTTCATTCTATGGGGTCCTCCAGGTGTGGGAAAGACTACCCTTTCCAGGATTGTGGCCAAGTCTCTCGGCAGGGAATTCTATACCCTCTCTGCAGTCAGCGCAGGCGTCAAGGATGTAAGGGAAGTCATTGACAAGGCGAAGTCCGGATCGATATTTTCCGATGGACTTTCCCCTATCCTCTTCATCGATGAGATCCACCGATTCAGCAAATCCCAGCAGGATGCACTTCTGGGAGCAGTCGAAGACGGTACCATAGTGCTTATCGGTGCGACTACAGAAAACCCTTCATTTGAAGTCATTACTCCCCTTTTGTCAAGGTGTCAGGTATTCGTGTTGAAGTCTCTTGAAAAGGTTGACCTTCAGCAGCTTCTCGATCGTGCTCTAAGGGATGACGAGATACTCAAGCATAGGGAAATCGAGGTCGTTGAAACAGACGCCCTCTTCAGACATAGTGCAGGTGATGCACGTAAACTGCTGAATATCTTGGAGATAGTCGTTGGGGCAAATGCCGGCGCCAAGAAGATTGTCATTGACAACAAGACAGTCACTTCATGTCTTCAGGAGAACATTGCGATATATGACAAGGGCGGTGAGATGCATTACGACATCATTTCTGCCTTCATCAAGAGTGTCCGTGGCTCAGACCCTAATGCCGCCATCTATTACCTTGCCCGAATGCTTCAGGGCGGCGAGGATCCGCTTTTCATTGCAAGAAGACTATGCATTCTCGCAGCTGAGGACGTCGGTCTGGCAAATCCTAATGCAATTCTTCTTGCTGACTCATGTTTCAGGATAGTACACAGCATAGGAATGCCTGAGGCGCGTATCCCGCTGGCCGAAGTGACGATCTATCTGGCATCCTCTCCAAAGAGCAATTCTGCTTATATGGCCATAAATGAGGCTATGGGAGTGGCAAAGGATACTCAGATGTCGTCTGTTCCTCTGTATCTCAGAAATGCTCCTACCAAGCTCATGGATGAACTGGGATATGGTGACGGATACAAGTATGCCCACGATTATCCGGGTCATTTTGCGGACCTTGAATTCATGCCTTCTGACCTTATCGGACACAGGTTCTATGAGCCTGGAGACAACAAGCAGGAAGACGTGATGCGTTCACGCCTTGAGTCTTTGTGGCCGAAGTATTACAAAAAGTAAATTTCTGATTTAGAAAGGATAACCTACTCCGAAGTGGAGTGCGAATCCATCTTTCCGGAACCACTGCTCCGGTCTTACCCATTTGTCCATTCTTGCAGGATCATGGATCTTTACACCCATGTCCAGACGAAGCAGGAGGAATCCGAAGTTAAGTCTGAGTCCGAGACCCCAGTTGGCTGCGATGCTATCGCCGAATGTATCCCATCTGAACATGGATGGGTCAGTTTCGGCGTCTCCGCTGCTTCTGAGCGTCCATACGTTACCGGCATCAGCAAACAATGCTCCTGCAACCTTCCAGAACATGTTGAAGCGGTATTCGATGTTCGCTTCAAGCTTCATGTCGCCGGTCTGGTTAGGAATGACGAATGACTGGTCCATCTGTGAAAGTCCAGGACCGACGGTTCTTGCCTGCCATCCCCTGAGACTGTTTGAACCGCCTGCATAGAAGTGTTTTTCAAAAGGAAGTGCAGTCGAGTTTCCGTATGCATATCCGGCACCGGCAAGGAATCTTGTCGCGATTGACTGTCCAGAGTTTCTTCCGAATACCCATGTGCGGCCGAGGGTAAGTTCGCCTCGTACAAACTGCGAATAAGGTGTATTCCAGATCATTCTTGCACCCTCGCTGTTCTGGCTCATAAGGTTGTTGAAGCTGCTCAACAGATTACCTGCAATATCGAACTGGAACCTTGTGTAGAAGAATGTAGATGTCGGGATGCTCTCAGCATTTGTGGTATAGTAAAGTGACATACCTGAACCGAGGTCAAAGTGGTTCTGATATGCATTCTTCAGGAACGGGTCGTCTGCGAGTGATTCATAAAAACCTTCGTCCAGGTCGAACAGCTTGACGATGTTAAGCTGGAGCGGATATGCCTGGTAGAAGAATCTGTTCTTTACGCTTCCGCTGTAACCATATGAGGTCGAAATGATGTTTCTTGTATATTCCGGACGGTTCTGGTAATTGTACGAAATGTTCACGTCTGTTCTTGGTACCGGACCGTCAAACAAATCATATGATAGTGGGAAGAACTTAGGGAAGCTGAGTCCTCCTGCAACTCCGAACTCATTCGACCTTACTGCGTCCTTGAACTTGAACTGGAAATTACCCATGAAGCTGAGGTTGAGTGTCTCTCCTCCCCTGAAGATGTTCTTGTGGTAATATGAAATCTGTGGTGAAATTCCGAACAGACCGGAAGAATTGGATGAAGCTTCAAGATTGACCTTGATTCCTTGAAGCTTCGACTGATTGAGGTTGATCAGGCAATCTACAAGATTGGTATCCTTCGGAGTCATTCCAATGTTTACAGTACTGAAGATCTTCAATGCAGAAAGTCTTGAGTATGTGTTGTTTACCGCTTCTTCGCTGTATATCTGTCCTGGAGCGATGGTAGTAAGGTCGCTAAGTACCTTCTGTCTTATCTTAAGATTTTCCGGATATGAGATGTCAACGATATCGATGTAATATTTCCTGATTGGCGTTGCGTCCCTGGCCGTCTCGTTTCGGGTATATTCGTTGATTGTCAGGGTAACGGCAGCCATGGAAGGATCAGTCAGTGTGTCGGCTTCAAAGAAATAGTTGTTCTTGTTGAAGTCAAAGAAACCAAGATTTCGCATTTCAGCACCGGAGCGTTCGCTCTCTTCTTCAAGGGCTGCTTCTGAAAGGTAGTCACCTACCTTGACGGACATATTTGAGGTATCCTTAAGGAACGCTTCTGCGAATTCTCCCCTTTCCGGCAGTACATACTCGATGCTGCTGATGGGATATCTCTTTCCCAATGTGACATTGTACGATACCTTTACCTTCTTTCCCTTGACCTGGATCTCGCTCTCTACATCGGAGCCGTAATATCCCTGATATTCAAGATGGTTAAGGATGTTGTCCGCGGAACTTTCCACAAGGTCGGCGTCATAGATGACAGGAGCCTGGCCGATCTTCTGGACGAATTTGTCCCAAGCCTTTCCATTTCCGTTTGACCAGTTGTAGATGCTCAGGAACGGGTTCCATCCGGCAACGATAGACGGATTCGGCTTCTGCTTGAGATATGGAGTCAGGCTGTTGGGGCTGAATTCCTTGTCATTCATAATCCTGACCTTGTTTCCTGAGAGACGGTATTCACCTTCCTGCAGGACACGCGTGGTGCTGCAGGACAGGACTGTCAGGCCTAAAATGATGCTGTATATTAACGGACGGAACTTCTTCATATATTCTTCCGCAAATTTATCTTAAACTGCGCTTTTCTCAAAATTTTAGCCAAAAAAAACGCTATATTTGTGAGATATAGAACAATGATTAGTATGGCATCTATATCAAACAATGAGATAAAAAGAGTTAAATCTCTATCGCAGAAGAAGTTCCGTGATGAATTGGGACTGTTTATCGTAGAGGGAGAGAAGATGGTTCAGGAGGCTTTGGAGTCTGGACTTAAGGTTGAGAAAGTCTACTATTCTGACGAAATAGGAAACGAGGCAATGTCCAGGATATCTGCACTTTCGTCACCATCACCTGCCTTGGCTGTGCTTTCCAAGCCATCAGACATTTACATAGATGATGTTTCAGAACTGGAGCCACTGCTTTCCAAGGGAGGTCTTTATCTTGCATTGGATACTATCCGTGACCCTGGTAACCTTGGTACGATGCTCAGGATCGCGGAATGGTTCGGAATAGATGCCGTATTCGCCGCCAAGGACACGGTGGATGTGTTCAATCCCAAGGTGGTGCAGGCTACAATGGGTGCAATATTCAGGGTAAAGATGCACTATGTGGACCTTCCGGAACTTTCCAAGAAGGTTATTTCAAAGGGAGGACGCATTTTCGGCACTTTTCTGGATGGAGAAAATATGTATGGAAAGGAACTGGACAATGGCAAGGGCGCTCCGTCGGTAATCGTGATAGGCAATGAGTCAAACGGTATTTCAGACAGGATGGCAGAGCTTGTCACAGACCGCCTATACATACCGCCGTATCCTGCTGACCAGCCTGGATCTGAATCACTCAATGCTGCTGTTGCTACAGCTGTAACGGTTGCGGAGTTCCGCAGAAGACTTTTCTGATGATATGAATACTATCGAACCTGTTCTGTTAAAGGAACTTAACGAGACTGATTACGAGTCTCTTATCAGTTATAGGATCCGAAAGATCCTTATGATCTGCAGTAATTACGATGCGTTCATTCTTGAGGAGGATGGACAGATCGAGTCGCAGATCTTCAAAGAATACATCGACCTTAACCTTAGCAATCCCCCTAAGTTCATCTGGGTCCAGACGGCTGCAGAAGCTCGCGAACTGCTCAACACCGTAGTCGGCATCGACATGGTGATGTGCATGTACAATGTGAGTGACAAGGAAGTCTTCAAGCTGGCTGCTGACATAAAGGTTGACAGACCTAATCTGCCATTTGTACTTCTTACGCATTTCTCAAAAGAAGTTTACAGGCGTCTCGCTCTGCAGGATACTGCAGCAATTGACTCCATGTTCTGCTGGCACGGAAATGCAGACCTTATCGTTGCCATCGTCAAGCTGTTTGAGGACCTTCAGAATGCCGAGCATGACATTCTTGGAGTGGGAGTGCAGGCAATTCTGCTTGTAGAGGACTCTGTGCGATATTATTCGACGTATCTGCCTGAGCTTTACAAGCTTATCCTGATGCAGACACGCGAGTTCCTGACTGAAACCCTTAACGAGCAACAGCGCAAGATCCGCAAGCGTTCGCGTCCGAAGATCCTCCTTGCAACCAATTACGAAGATGCTCTCCATCTATATGAGAAATACAAGAACAACCTTCTCGGTGTCATTTCCGATGTGGGATTTGCTCTTCACAAGGATGAAGGAGTCGATAAGGAAGTTCTTGATGCGGGTATTGACCTGGTGCGTCATATCAAGGCTGATGACCCTATGATGCCGGTTCTCCTGCAGTCTTCTCAAGCAAGTATAGCAGATGTAGCACAGGAACTTAAAGTAGGTTTCCTAAAGAAATACTCTAAGACTCTGATGCTTCAGTTGTCTGACTATATCAAAGAGGAATTCGGCTTCGGAGACTTTGTTTTCAGGGATAATTCCCGTATGGAATACGGCCGTGCGGGCAACCTCAAGGAACTTGAAGCACTTGTAAGGACTGTGCCTGATGACGTGCTTCTGAAGGCCACATCGAAGAACATGCTTTCCAAATGGTTCTATGCCCGAGGTCTCTTTACCCTTGGAGGAAAGGTAAAGGATGTCCAGGAAAGTCAGTTTGAGACTGTACAGCTGATGCGTGAGTATGTGTCTCAGCAGATCCACGATTTCCATGCCTTGATGGGAAGAGGTGTCATCGCTCACTTTGATTCTGAGAACTACGGCAGACATATATGGTTCTCACGTATAGGAGAAGGATCCCTTGGAGGAAAGGCCAGAGGTCTTGCATTCCTTAACAGTTTGGTAGACAAGCACAAACTTGCAATGAAATATCCTGGAACAAGGATATCGATCCCAAGGACTGTTGTAATTGCTACAGATTACTTTGACCAGTTTATCCTTGAAAATGACCTCCAGTATGTAATTGATTCCGATGTATCCGATGACGAGATACTCTCGGAGTTCGTGGCCGCTCGTCTTCCGGAGAAGCTTGTAGAACAGCTCAGGGTCTATGTGAATCAAGCCCGTTCTCCTCTGGCTGTCCGTTCAAGTTCCAAGCTTGAAGACAGCAGCTATCAGCCTTTTGCAGGTGTCTATTCTACATATATGGTTCCTCTTGTGGAGAACAAGAACCAGATGCTCCGAATGCTTGGCAAGGCCATCAAAAGCGTCTATGCATCAGTATTCTACGCTGGCAGCAGGACATATATCCAGACTACTGCTAACCTTCTCAGCGAGGAGAAGATGGCTGTGGTTGTACAGAGCATATGCGGTACAGAGCATGACGGTCTGTACTACCCTATGCTTTCTGGTGTTGCAAGGTCTGTCAACTTTTATCCTATCGGAAATGAGAAACCGGAAGACGGTATCGTGAATCTCGCGTTCGGACTTGGAAAGACTGTGGTGGACGGTGGCAACACATTGAGGTTCAGCCCTAAATATCCTAAGAAGATACTTCAGCTGTCTGATCCTAAGCTTGCGCTCAGAGACACTCAGAAGGATATGTATGCATTGGATATGAGGCCAGGTGCCTTCAAGATATCCAAGGATGAAGGAGTGAATCTTGCCCATCCGTCAGTTGCCGAGATCCTACCTAAGTTTCCTCATCCTGAACTAGTTGCATCCACATTCAGCATCGAAAACAACAGGATGGTACCAGGTGTGTCTGCAATAGGTCCTCGTGTCATATCATTTGACTCGATACTTAAGTATGGACGCTACCCTCTTGCCCAGATCATATCGGATATCATGGAAATATGCCGCAAGGAACTTATGTGTGATGTGGAGATTGAGTTTGCAGCAGATATATTCAATGATACCGGTCTTGTCCTGAAACTTCTTCAGGTTCGTCCTGTAGGTGAATTCTCAGAAGACAAGAACACTACCATAGAAAAGGCATCTGAATCCATCTCTAATGTCATTCTCCGTTCCGGAAAGGCACTTGGCTCTGGATATTCGGATACGATGAAATACATTATCCATGTTCCGTCCGCTTCATTCGATAGCGCAAAGACCAAGGAGATGGCCAAGGAGATTTCGATGCTCAACGAAATGCTCAAGAAGGAAGGTGCATACTATCTTCTTACCGGACCTGGTAGGTGGGGTTCATCTGATCCATGGCTTGGAATCCCTGTTCTTTGGAGCGAGATTTCGGAGGCAAGGATGATAGTAGAGACAGCGATCCCAGGTTATCAGATCGAACCTAGTCAGGGAACACATTTCTTCCAAAACATTACTTCGCTTGGTATCGGCTACCTGACCATCGACACCGTTAGAGGTGACGGATACATAGACGAAGCTGCGATTTCAAAGCTCGAATGTGTTCACAAAGGTGAGTATGTGATGCTTTACAAGGCGCCGGAAGGCATGGTTGGCTTCATTGACAGGTCTTCCAACAAGGCAATTGTCGGATATTAGCCAATCGTCTATAAAATAAGCGGTTTAACACTTTTGTTATAGCATATAACATTTTTGTTAAACCGCTTTTCCTATATTTTGGGCTGATTTTTCTATATAAGGGTGATGATTTCAGCATCCATCGGAGCGACTTTTACAGAGATGACCTTGCCTGGGTAAAGATCATCAGTGACAGGGATTCCCATCCATTCGAAAGCGTGTTCAGGAATGCTGATATTGATTACAGCATCACGATTCGAGAAGTTTGCTACTACAAGAATGGTATGGTCCTCATGGTCCCTGAGGAATGCGAAATGTCTGTTCCTGTCAAATCCGTCTGAACTGAAATTGCAGTAGCAGAGATCGTATGTCGTTCCCTTGATGACAGCTTCGTCAGAAGATGCAAGTCTTGTAGCTTCTGCAAATCTGCAGAACACTTCTGCCTCCTCTTCCGTAAGACCGGCTTCTGTAATCTTGGCCTTGTCGAGAGTCTTGTATGCTCCAGATTCGATAATCTTCCTGAGACGTGTGATTGAAGCGATGCTCCACCAGTCAAATATTGTTGTGCGTCCGTCACATCCGCTGAATCCTTCTTCATCCATTCCCTTTTCACCGACTTCTTCGCCGAAATAGATCATGAAAGGTGCGGTGTTAAGGAAAAGAGATACATAAAGTGGTGCAAATGTATTCAAGGCACTCTTTCCGAAGAATGAAGAAGCGAATCTTTGCTCGTCATGGTTCTCAAGGAAATTGAGCATATATGGCTGAAGATCGCTCAGGAACTGCCAGTTTCGTGTGATTCCAGTGGTCGACTGCCACAATTCTACCGGCATTCCGTTGTCATCTGTATTCTTTTCTACGATTGTGCGGAGTGTGTCATAAAGTCCGGACTTGTCATAAAGATAATCAAAGCCTACCGACCTGATATACTCGCCGTAAAGATCCTTTTTATATACTTCCGCTATGAAGATCACTTCCGGATACTTAGACTTGATCCTGGCGATGACCCATTTGAAGAACTGCGGAGGCACAAGTTCAACCATATCGCATCTGAAGCCATCCACACCCTTAGATGCCCAGAAATCAAGGATGTCGTACATCTTGTCCCATGTACCGGTATGGTCATCTCCGTAGTTGATCTTGATTGTTTCGTACCAGTCGTTGATACTTGGATTTGGGCTGAAGCAGTTGTTTCCAGTTGCCATTGCAGGGAACTCTACGAATGGTTCCATTCCCTGAGGGACAGGAGTAGGAAGATTGAGCTTCTCCCCTACATAATAATAGAAGTCGTTCTCTGGCTTCCAGTGTACCGACTTGTCGTCATCAGCACCAAGGATCGGATGGCCTGGAGTCGGTAATGCCCTTCCGTAATCTCTGGCAACATGGTTCGGTACGAAATCTATGATCATCTTGAGTCCCGCTCCGTGAGTCCTGTTGATCAACTGATTGAATTCACCCATTCTATCCTCAGGATTATCAGCAAGATACGGGTTGATATCATAGTAGTCACAGATAGCGTATGGCGAGCCAGCATTGCCTTTGACAAATTGAGGATGCGATGGAATGCAGCCTTCTGTGGATGCCTGTGTGGAATGTCGTAGAACTCCTGTATACCATACATGGCTGCAGCCCAGCCACTTTATGTATTCAAGGGTCTTTGTGTCAATGTCAGAAAAGCGCCCGGTTCCGTTTTCCGGAAGAGTTCCGTTGTATTTGGGAGCATTATTGTCGTTGCCCCAGAGTCGAGGCAACATCTGATATATTATTGGCTTCTGCATGTTCTGGTTATATTTATCGTACAAATTTATGAAATTATCTCGACTTTACGATAAAATGCGTGCCATAGGGGTTGAATAGGGTCAGATATGAATTTTTGTCATGTTTCCGTCAGGAGAAATTCTGTACAGCGCCTGATTCGTGTCAGGTGACTTCAGACCTCCAAGGGCTTCTATGTATGGTCCGAGCTTTAGGTAATCCATGACAGTCACCTCGAAACCTTCCGGTAGATTCTCTTTTCCGGAGTACCATGCTGTCTTTATATGTGGCCAGCGTGTCTTTATCCACTTTGCCAATCTCATCACCTCAAGCGGTTCAGCATCGCCACCCATGAAGCAGAAGCATGTAATTGCTGCAGAGTACTTCCCTATCAGCATAGAGAGCATTTCTTCAGTCATCTCCTCGCCTTCATTGCTCCAGAGCCATGGACTATGACATCCAGGACATCTGTTGGGACAGCATGAAATATTGACTGCCAGGCTGATCTCGTCGGGGATCTCCTGGCAGACAATATCATAACTGTAGCACTTCAGCATGCTGGGCTATTTTGTTTCGTTACGGTGATAGTAACGTCTTGAAGCCTCTTCCTGACGAGCCATTGAGAAGTTGCTGATACGCTTCATGTAACCGATGATACGTGTCAGATAATCAATGTCTTCGCTGTGGCATTCAGGACACTCCTTGAGGTAATGCTTACTGATGTGGCCGCACTTGTTGCAGATGGTATTAGGAATGTTGAATGTAAAGTAGTTACATCCTTCCTGAGCTGCCACCCTGAGGAGCTGTGCATACTGTGCTTTTGAAAGGTGTTCTTCAAGGTTAAGATGGAGTGCTGATCCTCCTGTAAGGTGCTCGATATACTTACGACCGTGCAGGCGCATCTTGTCGATGATATTGAGTGATTTGTCTTCAACGATATAGAAGTAGCTGTTGTAGCAGTCACGTGGCACTACGTAACCGTCTTCCCTATCCCACTTCGCATGCTTTACGCCGACATTTTCTGCCGGAATCATTTCGCAGTTGAACAATGTGGTCTTTGAACGGTATTTCTTGTTATACTCTTCGATAAGTCCGAGCGTACTCTGCACGAATTCAACATACTTAGGGTTGTCGTTGATTTCAATTCCAAGGAATTCCGCCGCTTCTACAAGTCCATTGATGCCGACAGTCAGATACTGACGTCCGATATTGATGAATCCTGCGTCGAAAAGAGGAAGCATTCCCTGTTCCTTGAGAGACTTGAGATTCTCATCATAGGCAAGCTGCACCTTATGCACAAGATCAACTACCTCGGCCAGGTAGGTGAGGTAGTTCTGTCCGTTCTTGACGGCATACTG
>JAEIGA010001885.1_pt1 | contig 33365 bp, 28 predicted proteins | sample 9270691 | NCBI WGS metagenome assembly JAEIGA01 (sample SAMN17057246, study PRJNA624740) | gut metagenome | biome: biome; isolation source: fecal sample | host: Bos grunniens | place: China: Xizang | collected 2019 | reverse complement strand
TTTACCTTGATTCATTGTAGCCTGTTAAATTAGGCTGCAAAGGTACAAATTCAAAACCGTTGACTCTCATAACAACTCGTAAAAGACTGTAATTCAATTATTTCAAAGACCGATTAGTCCACTTTAACGGGACAGTAGTGAGCGAAAAAAAATAAATATTTGCTTGGAAGAATTAAATAAAAGCACTACTTTTGCATAAAAATTGATAGAGTGAATTATTTGTATTTTTCTTATATATAAATTTGCAATAAAGTTTACATTACTAACATCACATGTCGTTTGTATGATGTGTGAATAAATGAATTAAATAAATGATTAAAATTACATTCCCAGACGGAAGTATCCGTGAGTATGAAAGTGGCGTAACTGGATTTCAGATTGCTGAAAGTATATCGCCAGCTTTAGCACGTAACATTATCTCTTGTAGCGTTAATGGTGAAACAATCGAGATTAATCGCCCGATTACAAATGACGCACGCATCGCACTTCACAAATTTGAAGACGAACAGGGCAAGCACAGTTTCTGGCATACAAGTGCACACCTCTTGGCAGAGGCACTTCAGGAGCTCTATCCTGGCATTCAGTTCGGTTTCGGACCTGCTGTAGAGAATGGTTTCTTCTATGATGTCATGTTGCCAAATGGCGAAATGATTAAGGAAGGTGACTTCAAGAAAATTGAAGACAAAATGCTCGAATTGGCAAGAAAGGATGAGCCTGTTGTTAGAAAGGAAATTTCTAAGGCTGACTGTCTTCGCGAATTCTCTGAAGCCGGACAGACATACAAATGCGAGCACATTGAACAGGACTTGGAAGATGGCTCTATTACAACTTATACTCAGGGCAACTTTACTGACCTCTGTAAAGGTCCGCACATTGTCTCTACTGGTATTATTAAGGCTGTTAAACTAACGGCAATTGCTGGAGCATTCTGGAGAGGAGATGCTACAAAAGACCAGATGCAGCGTCTGTACGGTATTTCTTTCCCAAAGAAGAAGATGCTTGACGAATATCTCGTTATGCTCGAAGAGGCAAAGAAGCGTGACCACCGAAAGATTGGAAAGGAAATGGAACTCTTCATGTTCTCTGAGAGAGTGGGAAAGGGCTTGCCTATATGGTTGCCAAAAGGCACAGACTTGCGTATACGTCTGCAGGAGATGCTCAGAAAGATACAGAAGAACTATGGTTATAATGAGGTGATTACTCCACACATCGGTTCAAAGAATCTTTATGTTACATCTGGTCATTATGCTCATTACGGTAAAGATTCATTCCAGCCAATACACACTCCTGAGGAGGACGAGGAATATATGCTTAAGCCAATGAACTGTCCGCATCACTGTGAGGTGTTTGCGATGAAACCACGTTCATATAAGGACCTTCCTTTCCGTTGCGCAGAATTTGGTACTGTTTATCGTTACGAAAAATCTGGTGAGCTACACGGTTTGACACGTGTTCGTTCATTTACTCAGGACGATGCTCACATCTTCTGCCGTCAGGATCAGGTTAAGGGAGAATTCCTCAGAGTGCTTGACATCATACAGACTGTATTCAAGATTTTCGGATTCAACGACGATCAGGTAGAATTCCAGATTTCATTGCGCGACCCAGAGGATAAGGAAAAGTATATCGGTAGCGATGAGGTATGGGCTTCTGCTGAAAATGCTATTATCGAGGCATGTAAAGAGAAAGGATTGAAGGCTCGTTGCGAACTCGGAGAGGCTGCATTCTACGGACCGAAACTCGACTGTATGGTTAAGGACGCACTAGGACGCCGTTGGCAGTTAGGTACAATTCAGGTTGACTACAACCTCCCAGTACGCTTCCAGCTTGAGTATACAGCAGAGGACAATACTAAGCAGTGTCCTGTAATGATACATCGTGCACCATTCGGATCGCTTGAACGTTTCACAGCTGTGCTTATTGAGCATACAGCTGGCCACTTCCCGCTGTGGTTAACTCCTGAGCAGGTTGCTATCCTCCCAATCTCAGAAAAATATAATGACTATGCTGCAGAGGTTTCTGCTTATTTCGATTCTGTAGGTATTCGTTCAACAGTTGATAACCGCAATGAGAAGATAGGTAGAAAAATACGTGACAATGAGTTGAAGCGTATCCCATACATGGTTATTGTAGGTGAGAAGGAAGCTGCGGAAGGTAATGTTGCAATGCGTCAGCAAGGTGGTGGCGAACAGGCTGTTATGAGTAAGGAGGAGTTTGCAGCTCGTCTTAACAAGGAGGTTGATGATATGCTTCAGTCAACTAACATTAAGCCAGAATAATTAGACTTTGTTACTAAAAGTCCTAGCGGATAAATAGCAATATCTAATTCTATATAATTTAAGCAGCGAATAGTTATAATAAAGCTATTCGCTGCTTTTTGGTTTCTTTTCTCAGCAAAGCGTTTCAATGATTATAACTATGTTCTTATTCATAAACTCTTATGGTCATGAATAGTAGTATGCTTTTGTTAGAAAGAAGGGTATAGCGAACAATTTGGTACAAGTAGAAAGAAAATCATATTATGAATAGTTTAAAACTGTTCGCGAATTATTATCGTCATGAAAAGAAAATTTGTGTATTTTTTTTGTTTAGTCGTTTTTTTTTGCTAACTTTGCAAATATTATGTGTGGAGGTGTATGAATATATATAATAAATAATGCACCTCTAGGCAAAATGAATGTATAAATAAGATAATACGATGGAATACATAAAAACAGATATTGAAGGGGTTTATATCATACAGCCGAAAGTATTCAACGATTCGCGCGGGTATTTCTTTGAGTCTTTCAAGCAGGATGAGTTCAATAGGAATATTGGACAGGTCGTGACATTTGTGCAGGACAACGAATCGAAATCAAGTTACGGTGTGCTGCGAGGCCTTCACTATCAGAAGGGAGAGAGTAGCCAAGCGAAACTTGTTCGTGTCATAAAAGGCCGTGTTGTTGATGTGGCAGTAGATATAAGGAAGAATTCACCGACGTTTGGAAAATACGTGATGGTGGAACTGAGTGAGGACAACAAAACCCAGCTATTCATTCCTCGTGGCTTTGCTCATGGTTTCCTTGTCTTGTCAGACACTGCTGTGTTTACATATAAAGTAGACAATCATTATGCTCCGCAGGATGAAGCAAGCATACGTTATGACGATCCTGATATAAACATCGAGTGGCCTATTGAGGCAGAACAGATTCTTGTAAGTGAAAAGGATATGAAAGCCTTGTGGCTGAAAGATGCAGAAACATTTTAGCAAAGTAGGATAGAGACAACCTAACCGTGATTAAAGCAGATAACTAATAATAAATCTGCCAATTCGGCTTGCTTCCTATGTGCTAAAATTCACATCCAGAGATGGAATCTGTATTGGGTAAGTATATTTCATGTAGAATGTTCTCATATGTATAAGAATAAAGGTAACGAGAACTACCTGTTATTAATTATCAAAAAAATACAATGCTCAAAATACTGTTTGTTTGCATAATATTAATGGCTGTATCATGTAAAGAGGCCAATGTTGCAGAAAATATAAAAGAAGAAAGCCTTTCAGCAAAGGAATTGTTACAGGGCATTTGGCTTGACGAAGATGAAACAGTTAATATGAAAGTCAAAGGCGATACAATATATTTTGCCGACACGCTGATGTCTCCAGTGTACTTTCAGATTCTCGACGACTCGCTGGTGTTAAAGGGGGCGCATGAGATGCGTTATGCCATCGTAAGACAGTCGCCCAATATTTTTCATTTTACTAATCACATGGGTGATGTCGTAAAACTATCAAAGAGCATTCATGCGGAAGATGCTCAGATATTTGAAAGAAAAGTTGCTGTGCAGCTGAACCAGAATCAGCTTATAAAACGCGATACTATTCTTGTAGAAGGTCAACGTCGCTATCATGTATATGTACAGGTAAATCCTTCTACATATAAAGTCGTTCGAACATCATATAATCAGGATGGTGTAATGGTGGATAATATCTATTACGACAATATTGTTAATGTGTGTGTGTATGACGGTGGAAATCGTATCTTCTTCCGTGACATGTATAAAAAAGACTTCCAGAAATTTATTCCTTCAGACTATTTCGGGCAGTCTGTCTTAAGCGATATAAGTATAACAGAAATTTCATCTGAAGGTATAAAGCTACAGGCATATATCTGTGTGCCTGACTCTCCTACATCCTATGTTGTAAATATACTTATAACAGAGTCCGGTGAAATGGAAATGTCGGTAGGTTAGGCTTAATGCTTAATCTGCCGACATTTCTTTTGTCTTTTTTTTATATATTAGATGTGTCTTTGTCTTACTGCCTCATACATCAGGATGGCTGCAGATACAGAGACATTTAATGAATCCAACTGTCCAAGCATCGGAATTCGTATATGCGCATCAGCAGCTTTGCGCCATTGGTCTGTCAGACCTGTAGCTTCTGTTCCCATCACAATAGCTACTCCACAGTTCATTGGTGTGTCATAATAAAGTTCAGAATCCTGAAGTTGTGCTGTCAAAATTTTTATATTTCTGCTTTTCAAGTAGCTGATGCATTCCTCTGAAGAGCATGATGCACACTGCACAGTGAATATTGCTCCGATAGATGAACGTATCAAATTCGGATTTTCCATATCGGTAAGCGGGTCGCATACTATTACTGCATCGACTCCAGCAGCATCTGCAGAACGTAGAATTGCACCGATATTTCCTGGCTTCTCTACGCTTTCAAGTACAACTATTAGCGGATTGTCTGGTAACTGAAGGCTATCAAGCGTTCTTTCTTTCCTTTTAACAATAGCTATAACTCCCTCTGTGCTACCACGATATGCCATCTTGTTGTATACGTCCTGTGATACTCTATATATATTGTTGCATGGTATCTTGGAAATACTGCTTTCGTCTTTCAAAATTTCATCGCTGATGTATAGTGAGTCAATCTCGAATCCAGAATCTGAACAATGACATATTTCCCTTATACCTTCAACAATGAACATCCCGTTCTTGCGTCTTTCTGAAGTTTTTTGTTGCAGCAAAACAACTTCCTTTATTTTGGAATTCTTGGTGCTCGTTATTATTTCGTTATTATGTACTGGCATAAAGTGTGAATGTAATTATGGATTTATGTCGTATGAAGCAAATAGTGGTTATATAAGAACAAGCATATCGCAACACGTATGAAGGTGTATTTGACAACCTTGTTGTTGTGATATGCTTGTAGATGTCTGGCTTTGCTTTTTAGAAAGGCAAATCGTCAACATTCTCAGATGTTTCAGGCTGAGCAAACGGTTGAACTGGAGCCGCAGCTGGAGCTGCTGTAGCTTGTGGAACTGAGAAGTCTGCATCCATAGGAGGAACACCGACAGGTGTGGTATTCTGTATCTGTCTAACATCGAATGCTCTGATACTGTTATACCATCTACCGTTATATTCGCGTGCATCAATATCGAATGAAACGTTAACAATCTGTCCAACCTGTATTGCGAAACGCTGAAGGCGATCTGCTCCAAATACAGAGAAAACCATCTTGCGTGGATATGTTTCGTTTATTGTTTCGAGGACAAAATCCTGAGAGACCCACTCTCCGCGTGCAGAGGTGCCGCTGCGTTGTTCCAAAGCGTAGATAACTTTACCTTGTAATTCCATTTTTTTTGTTCTATAATTATGTGATACTATTATATTGATTTCTTACTCCTGCTTAAGTATAAGAGGGGTGGGATAGTGGTTTGAATGTATAAATATGGCAGATAGTTAGTGGCCATGTTTTTTTTCAAGTGCGAAATTACTAAAATAGTTCTAAAAAGAAGAAAGTTTTCTGAAGTTTTTTTGTTTTTTATAATTAAATTGCGTAAATTTGTACCTTGAAAGCATAAACCAAGAATAATAATAATTCAAAAATAATTAACGATGAGATTTACAGTATCAAGTACTCAATTGAGTAATTGTTTGAATAATCTTTCAAAGGTTATTGTCAATAAAAACTCTTTACCTATACTTAACAGTTTCTTGTTCGAAATAAATGATTGCTGGCTAACTGTTACCGCGTCAGATAATGAAAATGTAATGAAGTCACGAATTGCTCTTGAGGAATGTGACTCAAGTGGCGAATTTTGTATATCAAGCCGTACAATTCTTGATGCTGTCAAAGAACTTGCAGAGCAGCCTATAACCATTGATGTTGACATGGTTACAATGCAGACTAAGATTATATATCTAAATGGCATATACAATATTGTTGCTCTTTCTGCCCAGGAGTTCCCAAGAGTTGTAAGCCTGCAGGAGCAGCAGACAACATTCGTGATGAGTTCGGCAATGTTCCATGGCTGTGTGTCTCGTTCGTTGTTTGCTACAGCCTCTGATGAGCTTCGTCCTGTAATGAATGGTATTTATTTTGACCTAAAGCCAGAATGCTTATGCGTTGTTTCAAGCGACGGACATAAACTTGTTCGTAATACAGTTTTTGCTGTAAAAGGCGAGCCGGCTTCGTTTGTATTGCCTAAGAAACCTGCAGGTCTGTTAAAGAATGTGCTTAAGAAGGATGATTCAGAGGTTGTCGTTAAGTTTGATAATAGAAATGCAGAGTTTACTTATGCAGAAGGAACCCTTACATGTCGATTAACAGAAGGTCGTTATCCAAATTACAACAGTGTAATTCCAATGAATAACTCCAATGTGATTGTTGTTGATCGCAGAACTCTGCTTGGTTCGCTTAAACGTATCCTTCCTTTTGCAAGTGATTCGAGCCAGTTAGTGCGTCTGCATATTGAAAATGGTAAACTGGAGATTAGTTCTGAGGATATCGATTTCTCAACAAGTGCAAGAGAGGAAATGATATGTAGCTATGATGGTATACAGATGAATATTGGTTTCAAGGGTACAACTCTGACAGAGGTACTTAATAATCTTGACTCTGAAGAGGTTATTATCAAACTGGCTGACCCTGCACGAGCTGGTGTAATTATACCTTCGCAGAGTTCTGAAGATGAAGAGGTGCTTATGCTGATGATGCCAATGCTTCTGAATGATTAATTAACCAGGAATGCATGGTAAATAGTGGAGTTAACTTATGGTAAAAGTTTATTTGCCTCCCTATCTTTGTATAAACTGTGATATTACAATAAATTAATTATTTATTTTGCGATAGATGAAATTAAATCTAACACGCCCTTTAGTGATTTTTGACTTAGAGACTACAGGGTTAGATATCGTAAACGATAGAATTATACAGCTATCATATATAAAAGTAGAGATTGACGGAACAGAAACCTCCGTCAATCTTTTTGTCAATCCAGAGAAGAATATACCTATAGAAGTGCAGCAGCTGACACATATAACTAACGAAATGGTTAGAAATGAAAAAAACTTCAAACAGTTAGCAGAGACACTTTACAAAGAATTTTCTGGATGCGACTTTGCTGGATTTAATTCTAATAGGTTTGACATTCCAATGCTTGCTGAGGAGTTTTTGCGTGCGGGCATAGATTTTGATTTTAACCAGGTCAGATTAATTGATGCTTCTGTTATATTCCGTAAGATGGAACGAAGAAATTTGGCTGCAGCATACAAGTTCTATTGCGGACGTAAAATGGAGGAAGACTTTACTGCACATAGAGCCGATGAAGATACACTTGCTACATGGAAAGTGATACAAGGACAGTTGGAGATGTATTCTCCAGAAAGTCAGGAAGAGGAAGAGCGTCAGTTGGAGAATGATATGGATAAGATTGCTGAGTTCTGTAAGGCAGAAAATGAATTCGTAGATTTTGCTGGACGAATCGTATGGGCTGCCGTTAAAGGAGCTGATGGCATTCCGCTTCTTAATCCTGACGGTACTGTGCGTATGCAAGAAGTATTTAATTTCGGAAAATATAAAGATCGTTCTGTAGCAGAAGTTCTAAGACATGATCCGGGTTATTATTCATGGATTTTGTCAAGTGATTTCACGTTGAATACAAAACAAGTACTTACACGTATTAGGCTGCGTGAGTATAACAACCAAAATAGAAGATAACAGCATAAGTAACTACAATGTTCAGAGTTATTATTACATATATTCTTTTGTTATGCTCAATCCTTGATGTATCGTCACAGGAGTTGCTGATGAAAGTAAATATAAATCATAGCAAGATTCAGGGTACTGACGAGTCTGTTTTTGCAGATTTGCAGCATGCAATGGAAGAATTTATGAATAATCGTCAATGGACAAGTCTTCAGTTTGCTAAGAACGAGAGGATTGTTTGCTCAATGAATATTACTGTGACAAAATACGAGAGAGAAACTGGTGTTTTTACCTGTACAGCTCTTATACAAGCAAACCGTCCTGTATATAATTCTTCTTATAACACAACTATTTATAATAATAATGATGCTGATTTTGTTTTTAAATATCAGCAGTTCGATCAATTGGAATTTAATGAGGAGAATGTTGATAATCAGCTAACAGCATTAATGGCATATTATGCTTATCTGATTATAGGCATGAATCTCGATACATTCTCATTAAAAGGTGGGGAAGATATTCTGCAAAGATGTATGTATTTAGTAAATAATGCGCAGAATATGGAATTTCCTGGATGGAAATCATTTGATAATGATAGAAATCGCTTTGCGATAATAAACGACTATCTAGATGGTGGTATGGAACCACTACGTCAGTTGCAGTACTCTTATTATCGTATTGGTTTGGACGAAATGGCAAATAATGCAGAACGTGGAAGAACTGAAATAACAACAGCACTTGACATGTTAAAACAGGCACATCAGAACAAACCGCTCTCTATGTTGCCCCAGATATGGACTGATTTCAAAAAGGACGAATTGGCAAGTATATACAAGGGCAAAGGTACACAAAAGGAAAAGGAAGCCGTATATGATATTCTTTTCTCTATAAACGCATCGCAGAACAATACATGGGAGAAAATAAAGCAATGATATATCGATAATGTTGCTTCGTGTTTTATACCGAATCTCGAAATCCATATCATTTATTTTTATGATTACTAATATTAAAATTAACAATTATACTCTGATTGACTCGCTGGAAGTGGATTTTCAGCGAGGTTTTTCTGTAATAACGGGAGAAACAGGAGCTGGTAAAAGTATAATTTTAGGTGCATTATCTCTACTTCTTGGACAAAGAGCAGATACTAACACAATTAAAAATATAGAGAAAAAATGTATTGTTGAAGGCTCATTTAATATTTCAGGGTATAATTTAATGAGTTTTTTTAACAATAATGATATCGAGTATGATGAAAATGAATGTATTTTAAGACGTGAGATTTCTCCTTCTGGTAAATCACGTGCTTTTATAAATGATACACCTGTATCAATTACATTATTACGTGAATTAGGCATTCAATTAGTGGATATACATTCACAACATCAAAATTCTTTGATTAATAGCGCAGATTTTCAACTTAATGTCTTGGATATTTATGCTGGTAATATAAAGAAATTAGAAGAGTATCAAACTGCATATTTGGAATATAAAAACGAGAAAATAAAGCTTGATTCACTAATTTCAGAAATGAGCAAATGTAAGGTTCAGGAAGATTATATGCGCTATCAGTATGCGGAACTTGAGAGTGCCGCTCTCTATGATGAAGACGAATTTGATGTCTTGGAACAAAGATTGCGTAGCATGAGTCACTCAGAGGATATTAAGTCGGCAATATATAATGCATGCAATTATCTGTCGTCTGATGATATGAGTATTCTGACTCAAATGAAATTATTAAACAAGGAGTTAGATCAAATTACTAATTATTCAAATGATGTACAGGAACTTGTTTTTCGCTTGGACTCTGTATATATTGAATTAAAGGACGCTTCTGATGAATTATTGAATTTACTGGAATCTGTAGAATTCGACCCGAAGGAATTTGAACAATTAAATGAACGGTACACCCTGTTAGACTCTTTGTTGAGAAAGTATCGTTGCAGGGATTTGGTGGAATTGATAAAATTGCGTAATTCTCTTAACGAAAAGTTGTCATTGATAGATGACAGTACGGAAGTAATTTCACATCAAGAGATGAAATTGGCACAGGCATACGACAAAGCTGTTAGTCTTGCTGATAAACTGAAGGATATTAGAGCTGCGGCAGCACACAATATAGAGAATGAGATGATTAAACGTCTTGTATCTCTCGGAATGCCCAACGTCCAATTCAAGGTAGACTTTGAGGATAAAGAATTGCATGAAAAAGGAAATGTAAATGTGAATTTTTTGTTCTCTGCCAATATTAGTTCAAAATTAATGCCTGTATCGCAGGTAGCATCAGGAGGTGAGATTGCTCGAGTTATGCTCGCATTAAAGGTGATAATTGGTAATGTTGCTTCTCTGCCAACAATAATCTTTGACGAGATTGATACTGGTGTAAGTGGAAAAATGGCAGAAGCGATGGCAAATATCATGAAAGAAATGGGGCAGAAGGGAAAACAAGTTATCTCTATCACGCATTTACCTCAGATAGCTGCATTAGGTTCTACTCATTATAAAGTGTATAAGACTGATAGCGCTGATGCTACAATAACTAATATGCGTCAATTAGGCTATGAGGAACGTGTAGAAGAGATTGCTCAGATGATTTCTGGCTCAAATATTCTTGACACCGCACGTCAGCAGGCCAAGCAGCTTTTAGCAAATTAAAAATATATCTTCTTAAGAAATATCTATATTATAATTTAACATAACATGAATACACTTCGATATTTTACGATTTGTTTTATAATATCTTTTATGTCCTTATCTGTATTGGGACAAAACTCATTAGTTAAGAAAGCTGCTAATGCGGTTTTCTCTTTAAGTACATTCCGCGCAGATGGTTCGTTATTAGATACTTCATATGGCGTTTTTGTAAGTTCTAATGGCGAAGCAATTTCACAATGGAAGCCATTTGTAGGAGCATCTAAGGCAATTGTTGTAGATGCTAAGGGGAAAAAATATGATGTTGAAGGTTTGATTGGTGCTAACAGTCTGTATGATATATGCAAATTTCAGGTTAAGGGCTTAACTCCTGCTGCTGCAGTTTTTCCAGAAACTGATTCTAACGAAACACAGTTTTGGTTTGCTGCATATAAAGCTAATTCTCCTAATTTGATTCCGGTCTCTTTAGAAAAGAAGGAAACCTTTACCCAGACTACAGAGGCATCTGTGCAAAAAAAGTATTCGTTCTATATACTTAACGGAAAATTACCAGCCAACAAAGACTATTCTCCTATATTTAACACAAAGGGTGAGGTTGTTGCTCTGTCTCAAGCATTACAGGATAACGGTCGAGTAAATGCTGTTAGCGCTTTGTTTCCAAGTGAAATGGTGTTTCAGCAGTTAGGAAATAGTGCCAATACGTTAGCAACTTCTAATATACCAACAATATTACCTATAGATTATAAAGATGCACAGGTTGCCCTAATGTTTGCTAGTCAGCAGCGTAAGGGTGATGCGTATAGCATATTTGTGGATTATTTTATTTCCAAATTTCCTACTAAATCTGACGGTTATGAAGCACGTGCACGTATATATACAGCTGATAAGAAGTTTTCGTTAGCTGCTGCTGATATGGAGAAAGCAATAGAATATGCAGAGGATAAGGCATCTATGCATTTTTCATATAGTAATATGATTTTACAGAAGGAAATCTATATGCCTAGCGATACTTTCAGTTTATGGAATTTAGATAAAGCATTAAATGAGGTGGAACAAGCATACAGAAATGATAGCAACCTTGTTTACCTGCAACATAAGGCTAAGGTATTATATGCAAAGCAAGATTATCAGAATGCTTATAATATATATATGCAATTGCAGTCTACTCGTATGTCTGGCCCAGAAAATATGTATGCAGCTACACAATGTCAGCAAGCTATGGGTGCTGATTTTTCTGTTCTTATCCAGCATATGGATAGTACAATTGCTGTATGTCCAAAGCCTATGACTTATCAGTCTGCTCCATATGTATTTGAGAGAGGCTTAATGTATCAGAAAGAAGGAATATATCGTAAGGCCATATTTGAATACAATGATTATGAAAAATTGATGGTAGGTAATCAGTTGCATCCTGATTTTTATTATAATAGATTTATATGTGAACGCGAGGCTCGCTTATATAAACAGGCTCTTGAAGACATAGAAAAAGCAATTTCGTTAAATCCATATGAACCTATATATCTATGTGAAAAGGGTTCACTTGAACTACGTTTGAGGATGGCCGACCAGGCTATTGCATCTGCAAATAAGGCATTAATTATCGATTCTTCGTTTGCTGATGCATATGCAATATTAGGAGCAGCACAATGTGTAAAGGGTAATAAGCACGAAGGACTTCTTAATTTAGAGCGAGCTAAAGGATTAGGATATGCTAATGCTGATGTCCTGATTAAGAAATATAAATAGAAATTAAATTATTACATTAATTTATTATATTTTTTGAGTGTAATAACCATGCAAATGTAATAGAGGAAATTATAAAATATTTGAGCATTTATGAGTAAAGTTATTGTTATGGGCGCGACATCTGGTATAGGTCGTGAAATTGCTATGATGTATTTGCAGCATGGATATACTGTGGGTGTTGCAGGAAGACGCTACGAACTATTAGATAGTATTAAGGAGTCTTTTCCATCTCAGGTATATAAAAGGGTTATTGATGTTACATCATCAAATGCTCAAGAAGAATTGCAAAAGTTGATAGATGACATGAATGGTGTTGATATATATATTCATTGTTCTGGTTACGGACGTCAGAATGCTGACCTGAAGAGTGATATTAATGATAATACCGTCGAAACTAATGTTCTGGGTTTTACACGTATGGTAGATTATATGTTTGCATACTTTGAACAGCATCGACCAGGTGGACATATTGCTGTAATTTCAAGTATTGCCGGAACGAAGGGGCTTGGTGTAGCAGCAACATATTCTGCATCAAAAAGATATCAGTGGACATATATTGAGGCGTTATCGCAGCTTGCACATATGCGAAATGTCGATATTCATTTTACCGATATTCGTCCAGGATTTGTTGCAACAGATTTCCTTGCAGACGGTAACTATCCTATGCTATTAGACAAGTCGTATGTAGCTCAAAAGATTATAAAGTCAATAAAAAAGAAAAGACATATTATCATAATAGATTGGAAATATCAAATACTTTGTATGTTCTGGAAGTTTATACCGTCATGCATATGGCGATCTTTGAATATACGAAACAAATAATTTTATAAGAGATATTAATTCATCTAATTATTCACGTATAACAATATAATCTAGATGGAACAGGCAAGTTTAATGGATTTTATTGTCCTTAATTTAGGACATGCCCGCACAATACATTATTGGTCTAATGAAGATATCTCTTCACCATTCATTCGTATATATTACATAAAGAAGGGTAGAGCATTTTTTCATTTTTCTACAGGTGATGTAGAATTGACGGCTGGGCATATGTATATGTTGCCTGCGTATGTGCCTCATTCTTATGAATGTGAACCAAATCTTGACTTTTACTATCTATTTGTATACCAACGAATGGCTAGTGAAGTTAACGTATTTGACATATATGATTTTCCGATAGAAGTAAAGAGTAATGAGGCAGCAAATCTGCTTTTCGAGAACTATTGTACCCTATATCCACAATTAAATTTGCCGTCTAGAGATGCTACGGAATTTGCGAATCACCAGGCATATCGTGATTATGCTATGGCATATATGAAAATGCCATTTTATGAACGCATGCAACTACACGGACTAGTTGAAATCCTTTTTTCCTACTTTATGAAGCAAGCAAGGCTAAAATCTGCAGTCCGTGACAATAGAATTTCAAACTTATTGAATTATATTCAACAACACATTTCAGAGGTGATAACAATAGATGATTTGGCAGAAAAAGCATGCCTAACAAAGTCACATCTTATACGAAGTTTCAGCAAGATAATGGGTATTACCCCATTGCAATACATACTGCAGAAGAAAATTCAACATGCTCAATCATTATTACTTAGTACGGATATGACTGTCAGTAAGATATCTGAAGCGACAGGTTTCAATGATGTTTCATACTTTATTCGTTTGTTTAAGAAGAATATCGGATTCACTCCACAAGAATACCGAGAAAAACTTATTGGATAGGATATTTTTTGTGTTGTATATAACAAAATATGCATCTTTGATGTATATTTCATATGAATATAGGATATTATTGTTTTTTTTCGTTGCTATTTTGTACCTTTGTATCACAATAATAAAATAAAAGCAATGATAAAAGATTTTAATAGAATAGCCATTGTTACAAAGGAACAAGAGGTATCCTATGAGGAACTTTTAAGAAGAATACGTTGTTATGCGGATGCTTCTCCAATAGAAAAGGGTTCAAAAGTTGTAGTATTAAGTGAAAATCGTATTGGATGGGTATATGCCTTCTTTTCAATATGGGCAAATCATGGAATTGCGGTTCCAATTGATGCATCTTCTACCATTTCAGATGTAGCATACATTATAAATGATTGTAGTCCTGTGTGTATGTGGGTTTCATCGGCCTGTCAAGATCTTGCAAAGAATGCTATTAGTGAGGCAGGATTGTCCATTGATATACATATTATAGATGAATATGAAAATATTCCGGTAGAAAATATATCTTCGGAATCATCAGATTGGGCAGATAGAGATTCCACGGCAGTTATAATATATACTTCTGGAACTACCGGATCTCCAAAGGGTGTAATGCTTTCATTTGCAAATATATATGCAAATTTAACAGCTGTGTGTGATGATGTGCCAATCTTCAATTCAGAACGTCGTACGCTCATATTGCTCCCGCTTCACCATGTTTTGCCACTTGTAGGCACTCTTGTTGCTCCTATTCTACAAGGTGGCGGTATAGCAATCTGTCCATCTATGTCAGGTCCGGATATTATGGAAATGCTTTGTCGTGGCAAAGTTGCAATTATGGTTGGTGTTCCCCGTCTATGGCAGACTTTATATAACGGTATAAAGAAAAAAATAGATTCTAAGTATATTACTCGTGTACTTTTTAATCTCTGTTCGAAAATAAATAATCGTACACTTTCTCGTTTAGTTTTCCAGTCTGTACGTAAGAAAATGGGTGGCCATATCACGTATTGTGTATCTGGGGGCGCAGCACTTGACCGTGAAATTGGTTGCGGTTTGCGCACACTTGGTCTGGATGTTCTTGAAGGTTATGGTATGACTGAAACAGCTCCAATGATTTCATTTACTCGTCCAGATGATATCATTCCAGGATGTTGTGGAAAACTTCTGCCATCTGTGACATGTAAAGTAATAAATGGTGAAATATGTGTTAAGGGGCCTAATGTCATGCAGGGATATTATAATAGACCAGAAGAGACGGCAGATGTAATTGACTCAGAAGGATTCCTCCATACTGGTGATTTAGGCCGCTTAGATGAAGAAGGCAGAATATACATTACTGGTCGTACTAAGGAGATTATCGTACTGTCAAATGGTAAGAATGTTCAGCCTGCAGAAATAGAATTCAAATTGGAAAAATTTGAAGATAAGGTAAAAGAGGCTGCCGTTATTCAGAAAGGTGATATGTTGTGTGCAATTATTGTCCCTCAAGAAGCATATTCAAATAATCTTACTGACATAGAAGTCGAGGAGGACTTGAAGAAAAGCGTAATTCAGCCATATAACCTTTCTGTATCAAATTATAAGAAGATAATGTCAGTATTTGTATACAGAAAAGAACTGCCAAGAACAAAACTTGATAAACTTAAAAGGTACAAATTGAATGCATTACTTGAGGAAGGAAATTCTGAAGCATTAGAAGAAAATACAAATATAGAGGACAATGTAACACCAGAATTCTTAATACTTAGAACATATATTGAGCAGGAAAAGAAAATGCCAGTAAAAACTAATTCACACCTTGAGACAGATTTGGCATTCGACTCGCTTGATAGAGTAAGTCTTCAGGAATTCATTGAGCAGACCTTTGGAATGCATCTTGATGCGGATGCTATTGGCGAATTTAAGAACGTTGGTGCAATAGCAGACTATATCGCTCAACAAAAGACACGTATGGATGTTGAGGAAACAGACTGGCACACAATATTAGTAGAGAATAAACATGTAGCACCTCTTCCTTCTACATCACTATTTTTTCCTTTGGTTGGCAAATCATTCAAGTGGTTCTATCAGATACATAATAGTCTGAAGGTTAAGGGACGAGAAAACATACCTCAAAAAGGCCCATTCATTATTGCGCCAAACCATCAAAGTGTGTTAGATGGCCCTCTTACTCTTGCTGGTGTACCATGGAATCAGATGTCAGATTTCTATTTCTATGCGACAGAAGAGCATGTTAAGCACCCTATACTTAAATATCTAGCAAGACACCATAATATTATACTTATGGAACGTAAGAACCTACGTACATCAATCGTTAAACTTGCAGAGGTACTTAAGCAAGGAAAGACTGTTGTGATTTTCCCTGAGGGTTCACGTACACATGACGGTAAAATGATTAAGTTTAAGAAGACATTTGCAATTCTTAGTAAAGAACTTAATGTTCCAATTGTTCCTGTTAGAATAAGTGGAGCATATGAGGCTCTACCTCGAGGCAAACGTATTGCTAACATGCACCATATTGAAATAGAGTATCTTACTCCTGTTATTCCAACACCACATATGTCTTATTCAGATATATCTGATGAAGTAAGAAATTCTATAGAATGTAACAATTAAGAAAAATATGTATAGTAAAGGCGAGGTTCATATCTGAATCTCGCCTTTACTATAAAATATAACTGATGCGATAATTTTTTTTGTTATATATAAAATTTCATAACTTATATATGCTAATTATGATAGATTTTAAGTCTAATATTTCGATTAGAAAGAATGCTAGAATCCTTAACAAAGTTCATACTGAAGCACTATGATTTATTTTCTGATGAAAAAAACAATGAGAGTCTTTTATCTTGTATTCTTATAAAGATTATATAATAAACGATTATTGGTAATATGAAAACCAACAAAATGGAGCGCTTTTTAACTAATGTCGTCAGAAAAACATCAATTCTGTAACTCAACATCCATTATCATTGTAAGTCTTAAGAATGATTTTTTCGATAAATAAAATTAATCTTTTAACCTACCGTGGTGCATGCTTATAGCAGAAGAAAGCGATAACGGTAAAGATTATGTTAGGCATCCAAGCGGCAAGAGCTGCTGGCGCACCAACATTTATAGCGAATGTAGCAGATATGGTTTGAAGCATAATGTACGTAAAACTAAGTGCGAGTCCAATGCCAAGATACATTCCCATTCCGCCTTTACGCTTTCTTGAAGATAACGACACTCCAATTGTAGTAAGTATGAACGAAGCAAATGAAGATGCTATACGTTTATGGTACTCAACTTCGTATTGCACAATATTTTTCGAGCCTCGATCGATTTGCTTGGAAATATATTCCTTGAGTTGTGGCGATGTGAAAGTTTCCTGTTGACCTTTTGAAAAGACTAGGTCCATAGGTTCCATCTGGATAAGAGTGTCTAACGATGCTCCACTTGTTATTTTCTCCTTCATTCCTCGCATTTCACGAATCTTCCATCCAAGAGCCTTCCAATGGTATTTGGAATCTGCAATGGTATCATACTGTATACTTGTAGCAGTCATGTGAGAAACAAGTTTTTTATTCTCAAATTTGTCAAGGCAGAATCCAAATCCTTGTTTTCGTTCATTATCGTAATGCTGTATATACGCAATAACACCACGCTCCACTTGTATCTGTACGTTGTCTGCCTGAGTGTTTTTTTTCTTGTTTTTATACATAGATTCGAAGTTCTGCTTGACGACGTTACCTTTCGGAATAACATATGCGGCTAGGACAAAAGAGAGTGAACTAATTAATACACAAGAAATCATGTATGGGCGCATCAATCTCTTAAAACTCACTCCTGCAGATATTATTGCAATAATTTCAGAATTACCAGCCATTTTCGATGTAAAGAAAATGACAGCAATAAATACAAACAGAGGAGAAAAGAGATTGGCAAAATAAGGTACGAAATTGGCATAGTAATCAAATATAATTGCTTGCCATGGTGCATTATATTGTGAAAACTTCGACAGATTCTCATTAAAATCAAATACAATAGATATAGATATAATAAGTGTAATTGCGAAGAAGTATGTACCAATGAACTTGCCAATTATATATTTATCAAGTCTTTTAAGATAATGTAACGGCCAAAGATATTTAATGAAGCTTAAAAATTTTAGGTGCTTTTTTGTTTTCGCAGCAATGTTATTTATCTTGCTCCATGGTGTTACTTTCTCCGCAGACTTGTCATTATTTATTTCTTGATTATTCATTTATTATGGTGTTAGAGCTATGATTACAATGTTGGTGTTCTGGACATTTTACGCTGTATTTTATACTCTTCGTCCAAGATTTTCTATTACGTTTTTTTTCCACTGCACAAAGTCTCCTTTTATAATATGTTCGCGTGCGTCTGTAACAAGTCTTAAGTAGAAAGCAAGATTATGTATGCTTGCTATTTGCATTGCCAGCAGTTCTTGAGCTTTAAACAAGTGATGCAAATAAGCTTTTGTATATATGATGTCAACTTCGCAGCCATCAGGATCAATAGGCGTAAAGTCATTCTCCCATTTCTTATTCTTCATGTTCATTGTACCTTGATAGGTAAAGAGCATAGCGTTTCGTCCATTTCTGGTAGGCATAACACAATCAAACATATCTACACCTCTTTCAATGGCCTCAAGAATGTTTTGCGGAGTACCAACTCCCATCAGATAGCGTGGTTTGTCTGTTGGTAAGATTTCGTTAACCACCTCAATCATTTCATACATGATTTCGGTAGGCTCTCCAACAGCAAGTCCTCCGATGGCGTTACCATCAGCTCCTTTGTCTGCAATATACTTTGCTGACTCACGTCGCAGTTCTGGATATTTACATCCCTGTACTATAGGGAAGAGAGTTTGCTCATAACCATATAACGGTTCAGTTTCGTTAAATCTTTTAATACAACGATCAAGCCAACGATGTGTCATCTGCATAGAATTCTTGGCATAGTTAAAATCAGCATCTCCTGGTGCACATTCGTCAAATGCCATCATGATATCTGCACCAATGATACGCTCAGTATCCATAACGTTTTCCGGTGTGAATATATGCTTTGAACCATCAATGTGTGAGCGGAATTCACATCCTTCCTCGCGTAATTTCCTTATTCCTGTAAGCGAGAAAACTTGAAAGCCACCAGAGTCAGTAAGAATCGGTCTGTCCCATCCGTTAAACTTATGCAGTCCTCCTGCTTTTCTTAGTGTGTCAAGTCCTGGCCGCAAATATAAATGATAAGTATTTCCAAGAATAATCTGAGCTTTAACCTGTTCATGTAATTCGTTGAAATGAACACCCTTAACAGAACCACATGTACCTACAGGCATAAAGATTGGTGTTTTTATCTCTCCGTGTGCAGTCGTGATTTTGCCAGCACGTGCGTTAGATTGGCTATCTGTGTGTTCTAAGCTGAATTTCATATAATGGTGGTATCTTAAAGTTCTTATTTTGGTTGTATTATTAATGAGAAGGGCAGGGGATTATCCCTCTCATATATTAAATTATGATATAAGACGTGTATTTTTCTTATGAGGCTGGAATCTCTGGTATCTCAAACTCGATATGATTATCTACTTTATCCTTTGTTAGAGCAATATTCCATACGTCTTTCACGTTCTCAACATAATGGAAAGTAACGCCACTCAGATAGAAGTCTGGAATCTCCTCAATATCTTTTCTATTTTCATAGCAAAGAATGACATCTGTTATGCCAGCACGTTTTGCTGCGAGAATCTTTTCTTTTATCCCCCCAACAGGTAGTACTCTTCCGCGCAGAGTGATTTCTCCTGTCATCGCTATATTCTTGCGCACCTTGTTTTGTGTAAGTGCAGAGGCAATAGATGTAGCAATTGTGATACCTGCAGATGGACCATCCTTGGGGGTAGCGCCTTCTGGTACATGTATGTGAATATTATAGTTGTCAAATATTCTATAGTCAATACCTAGTTCGTTTGCGTGTGCCTTGCAGTATTCTAATGCAAGTGCAGCCGATTCCTTCATTACATCGCCAAGATTGCCTGTCAATGTCAGTTTGCCTGCCTTTCCTTTTGATAGTGATGTCTCGATAAATAGAATCTCGCCACCAACACTAGTCCATGCAAGACCAGTTACTACACCTGCATATTTATTGCCCTGATAGATGTCACGCTGTACAAGTGGCTTTCCGAGATACTCTTCGATGTCAGCCTCGCAGATTTTTGTACATGCTATATGCTTATCTGTCAAAGACTTTACTGCAATCTTTCTGAGTACCTTGTTGATCATTCTGTCAAGTTGTCTTACGCCACTTTCTCGAGTATATTGTTCAATAATCTTGACCAATGCTTTTTTCTCAAACTTGAGGTCTTTATATTCGCTGCTTATGAATCCTGTGTCTTGTTTGTCACGCTTCACAAGATGACGTTTTGCAATTTCGTATTTTTCTTCAGTCGTATATCCTGTAACCTCAATAAGTTCCATACGATCGAGAAGTGGACGTGGTATAGTGCTCAGATCGTTAGCTGTACAGATGAAAAGTACGTCGGACAAATCATAGTCAATATCAAGATAGTTGTCGTGGAAAGTGGAATTCTGTTCAGGATCAAGCACTTCTAGTAGTGCCGATGTTGGGTCACCGTTATATGTTGCTCTTGTCACCTTGTCTATTTCGTCAAGAATAAACACAGGATTGCCAGCTCCAACCTTCTGCATAGCCTTGATGATACGTCCAGGCATAGCCCCGATATAAGTACGTCTGTGTCCGCGTATTTCGCTCTCGTCATGCATGCCGCCGAGAGAAATACGTGCATACTTTCGTCCCATAGCATTGGCAATGCTTTTACCGAGAGATGTTTTCCCTACTCCTGGAGGACCATAAAGACATATTATCTGCGATTTGTGTTTTAACTTCTTCTCTTGTTCGCGAGCTACAGAACGTAGATTCATTACAGCAAGAAATTCGAGAATTCTCTCCTTCACTTTCTCCATGCCGTAATGGTCTGTATTAAGAATTTTCTCTGCATGACGAATATCGAGGTTATCAATACTCTTCTCGTCCCATGGCAGCGAAACTAGAGTTTGGAGATATGTTAACTGAATCTGATAGTCTGGCGACTGTGGGTTGTAATTATCCAGTTTATCAAACTCCCTTTCGAAGCACTCTTTAACCTCTTGCTTCCATTTTCTTGTAGCAGCTTTCTCTTTAAGTATCTTCTTGTCAGGTGAACCCTCTGCACCGCCAAGTTCTTCACGTATGGTTCGCATCTGCTGATGCAGGAAATATTCACGCTGCTGTTCGTCTATATCTTCGTGAGTCTTGTTCTGTATTTTTAACTTTATATCAAGGAACTGAATTTCTCTGCTAAGAATACGCAGCATATTGAAGAGACGCTCTTTTACTGTATGTGCCTCGAGTAGTTCTATTTTCTCCTTTGGGTCAATTGGTAGATTTGCGCATATAAAGTTTATTCGGAGCACATCGTTATTGATATTATTAAGTGCCATGAGCGATTCCTTTGGGAATTCCTCGTTTTTATGTATATACTCCTCTATGTTTGAGCGCAATGTGTCAATAGCTGTGCTGAACATGTGATCCTGTTTAGGCAGAACTTCACGTTCGGCATGCACCTCACCTATGAGATATGGTTCCTGTCTTGTGATATTATCAAGATGACAACGTCCCAATGCTTGTACGATAGCAGTTTTCTGTCTTCCAGGTACAGGCATATCAATAACTTTTACAACTTTAGCGTATACACCTGTTGTGTAAAGATCGTCCATATTCGGATTATCAGAATCCGGACGCTGCTGACAGAATATTCCGAATATGGAATTAGGATTACGCTCCATATCTTTAATTAGCTTAAGGCTCTGTTCTCTGCCAATAAGAATAGGACACACAACACCTGGGAAAACGACAAGATTTCTTGTGGCAAGAATTGGTAATTCTCCTGTATATTCTATATCAAAAAGTGTTTCGATATCACCTTCGTAGTCAGCTATCATCTGTATGTGTGAGTTATGCTTTTCTGTCATATTTTAGTCTCCTTCTATTGTTACTGAAAATATTTGAGTAAATTCTCTGCAAAATTATAAAAAAAATACATGAAAAAAGAATTTGTAGGTATATGTTATAATAACTTAACTAACATTTTGTGTCTATTTAATGGTGTGGATAGTGGGAAATGTGTGTCGATTGTTATATATCGTGTAGCTTTTGGGTAAAATTATATTATGTGAAATCTGGCTTTCGCATATTGTTATAACTTGGTACATCTGTTCCAACTCATTGTCGTATTGCTACCATTGCCGTTAATTTTGCAAACCATGCTTCCATCTAGCGATAATGTGTAGAAGCAAATATGATGCCAATTCGTCTTTTCTGACATGTATATAATATCTTTGCCATATAGTCTGTTAGGGATTTATCCGATTAGAAAATGGGTTAGGTACGATGATATTGCTACTATATGTATATCAGTTTTAAATTTAATATTGTGTTGTGAGTGCGGTAAACACATAATTTTAGTGTATTTGAAAAAAAATATGAAAAAAATTTGGTAGTTTCAGAAAAACTGACTACCTTTGCACTCGCTTTTAGAGAAAAGCAGCTTGATGACAAGTTTATGATGCGGAAATAGCTCAGTTGGTAGAGCACAACCTTGCCAAGGTTGGGGTCGCGAGTTCGAGCCTCGTTTTCCGCTCTTTTTATTGGTGTGTGAAGATTTCACACTTAAAAACATGCCCAGGTGGCGGAATTGGTAGACGCGCACGTTTCAGGTGCGTGTGTCGAGAGGCGTGCAGGTTCGAGTCCTGTTCTGGGCACACTTATTTTAAGTGTTGGAGAGGTGGCGGAATTGGTAGACGCGCTACTTTGAGGGGGTAGTGTCAATCGTGACGTGGGAGTTCGAGTCTCCTCCTCTTCACTCTTTATAAGTTTTTGGTTTGATATTATTCAAGCTGACATTATTGTTTTTAGAAGATGCGGAAATAGCTCAGTTGGTAGAGCACAACCTTGCCAAGGTTGGGGTCGCGAGTTCGAGCCTCGTTTTCCGCTCTTTTTTTTATTTTAAATGTAAAACACGATTTTACCAGATGAATTTATATTTAAGATATTTTGATAGCGAAGTATTAGTCACCAATGTGGAGGATGCATGGTCTTTTCTTGCAAGTATTCCTGAAATAGGATTTAATAATAATATTGCTGAAGATGTTCGTGCATATTTTATAAGCGACAATCGTTTCCCGAAAAGATATAAGGTGCGTCCGAAAATCTATTTTATAATGATTAAGACAGATGCAAACAATATGAAGGAATTTAAGGAATATAGATCAAAATCTATATCTAAGGCGAATGAACCGGAAGCGACTCTTGAAATTCCTTCTGCATATAGCGGTATGTCTATGCAAGGTGACAATGTTGATTTTGCCCCAGTAGAACAATATTATGATACTGGTTATATGTCACTCCATACTCAACGATACGGATGGTATGAAGGTGAGTTCTATTTCAAGCGTGTCGTCACTTCGGCGGCAACAGGTAAAAACGAATATCGTGATACTAGGTTTGTAGCCCAATGTAAGGCTATTTCTGGTCTCGACTGCTACAATCGCATTATAGAACATTTGAGAGAACGGGTAGATCCGAGAAGCCAATTCCCTTCAGCAAAAGGCAAAAACTTCTCTTTTATTTACCTTGGTGATGCAAAGGAGTAACGACGCTATGCTGCAGATGTAAAATAATATGGTAATAATCGAATTAGTATTGCGAAATGAATAAGGTTTTGTTAATAGGTAATGTTGGTAAGGAGCCGGATGTCAGATACTATGCTGCCGACCAATGTGTTGCCCATGTAAGGCTTGCAACAACAGAACGGGGCTATACTCTACCGAATGGCACACAGGTACCCGATAAAACGGATTGGCATAGCCTCACATTCAGCAAGGGGCTTGCTAAGCTTGTCGAGAGGTATGTGCATACTGGCGACAAATTATACATAGAAGGGCGTCTAAGATATAATTTAGTTGAAGATAAACGTGGTCAGCGTCAAACCGTTGTTGATATTCTTGTAGACAATATGGAGATGCTAACCCCTAAGATGGAGAAGAATGTATAAATATAACAACTTTTTCCAACAAAATGTTATGAAAAGCTTGCAAAAATGCTCGATATGTTAGTTGGGTGGTTGTGTGCGTTTTTTTATATAATCTTCATTAAAATCTTCTTTACTGGTTGATATAAATCAAATAATAGACAATAAAATACAAAAAACTTGGTGTAAATTCGTTAATATACTAAATTATACATAAATTTGCATCGTGTTTTTCATGGTATTAGATTATTAAGGTTAATAAAGATTGGTTGTCGTGAGACAATCAATTTTTTTGTACCGTTAAATTTATCTCTCTCATAGCGGTACATGACAAGAAAATAGCTCATCCTTCCCGGATGAGCTATATCTTTTATTTATAATATTGTCGGATTTATGTATACAAAAAGGTTATAATAATTTCTTCAGTAAGAAATATATGTGCAAATATATAAATAATTTTATATAAATAATTTGTCAGTATCGAAAAAAGTGTCTATCTTTGCACTAGAAAAATATTATAGAATATGAAGAAATTAAATGCATTACTAATTGTGACTGCTATGATTGCAGTATTTGCATCATGCACCAGTGTTAAGAATATTCCATATTTAAAGAATGTGGAAGAAATAGACCTTACTGCATCACGCATGCTGTATGATGCGAAGATAATGCCAAAGGACCAGTTGACCATATATATCAATACAACTGATCCAGCAGCTTCACAACCTTTTAATCTTTATGCGCAACGTGAAGGTGGTGGTGGCGGCTCCACCCAGACTATCCCTTACCTTGTTGACAATGAAGGATGTATAAACTTCCCTGTCTTGGGCAAGCTGAAGGTTGCTGGTATGACTAAGAACGAGTGTCAGGACATGATAGCTGGACGCATGAAGATGTATCTGTCAGAATCAGAGGTTCCTGTTGTTACTGTTCAGATGTCAAGTTTTCGAGTTACAGTGATGGGCGAGGTTGCCAGTCCTTCTGTTATTCCTGTTGCCACAGAGAAAATATCAATACTCGAAGCTATTGCCTCCGCAGGTGACCTTACTATTTACGGGCATCGTGAGAATGTCATGCTTATTCGTGAGGATGCTCGAGGTGAAAAAACTGTTCATCGCATTAATCTTAATGATGCTTCTATAATAAATTCTCCATACTACTATCTGCAGCAGAATGATGTTATATACGTTGAGCCACAGAAGATTAAGGCGAAGAATTCGTTCTTCAACCAGTATACTTCGCTTTATTTCTCGCTTGCCAGCATGTTGATGACTGCAGCTACCTTCGTGATTAACGTGGTAAAGTAGTAAAAAACATATTATGGATAAAGGCAAATGATGGGCATAAATAAGGAATATAGTAAAGGGATGTTACATCCCTTTTTTTGTTATTCAAGTGTTTATAAATATGAATTTTTGTTAAGTATAGCTTTTGCCATTATATAGTAATTGAAAATATTTGTAACTTTGTATTATGCGAGTAATTAGACCATCAATATATGCAAATTAAGTATGGCTACAATAATTTCACCTTCATTGCTGGCTGCAAATTTTCTCAACCTCAATGACGACATAAATATGATAAACCAGAGTGAGGCCGACTGGCTTCATCTGGACATTATGGACGGCATTTTCGTTCCGAACATATCATTTGGATTTCCTGTTATAGAAGCATTGGCTCAGAAATTGCGCAAGCCAATGGATGTGCATTTCATGACCATTCATCCAGAAAAGTATATTGAACGCGTAGCGAAGCTTGGTGCGATGATGATGAATATACATGTGGAGGCATGCGGTGAAAACACAAAGTCTATTTTGTCGGACATACATGCAGCTGGCATGAAGGCTGCCATAACGGTCAGTCCTGATACCGCAATTTCATCAGTTAGGGACTATCTAGCTGATGTGGAAATGGTACTGGTCATGGGTGTTCATCCTGGGTTTGGCGGTCAGAAATTCATAGAAGCAACCATAGATCGTGTGAGTGAACTTCGCAAAATGATAGATGCTGGCCATCATAACGTGTTGATAGAAGTAGACGGTGGAGTAGACGATAATACCGCTCCACGCCTTGTTGCTGCAGGCTGTAACGTTTTAGTTTCTGGTTCGTATATATTTAATGCTAGTGATCCATACAGAATCATTTCAGAACTAAAGAGCCTGTAATGGATAATTAAGTGTGACTTGATGGATATGTACATAGCAAATTTCTCTATCTATATAGCAAGAGATTCTTGCGAAAATTAAAAAAAATAATATTAAAAACATATACTATGAATCTCAAATTACGTCTTACGATTATGAACTTCCTCGAATTTGCTGTTTGGGGAGCATATCTTACATGTATGGGACGCTATCTTGGTAATATTGGTCTAAGCACCGAGATAGGTTGGTTTTATTCGATGCAGGGAATCGTGTCAATCTTTATGCCTGCTATAATAGGTGTGATTGCTGACCGTTGGGTACCTGCGCAGCGCATGTTGGGCATCTGTCATCTTCTTGCAGGTATTTTCATGCTTCTTACCGCATTTTACGGTTCACAGAATGGAATGGAGTCCGATTTTACCACACTTTTCACACTCTATTCACTTAGCGTTGCGTTTTATATGCCTACACTCGCTTTGAGCAATTCTGTAGCTTATACTACACTGACCAAGGCTGGCATGGATACAGTTAAGGCCTTCCCGCCAATACGAGTGTTCGGCACTATTGGCTTTATTATTACTATGTGGTTTGTTGATATTATGGGTTATCAAGCTAATGAATATCAGTTTGTTACATCAGGTATTCTTAGCCTTGTATTTTTCCTTTATACCTTCACACTTCCAGCCTGTCCGGTATCAAAAGGTGAGGGTAGGGCAAGTATATCCGATGCTTTAGGTCTGAAAGCTTTTGCGTTGTTCAAGCAGAAGAAAATGGCTATTTTCTTCATTTTCTCAATGTTACTAGGTGTGAGCCTTCAGATAACAAACGGTTTCGCTAATCCGTTTATTAGCAGTTTTGCTGCTCAGCCTGAATATGTTGACACATTCGGTGTGCAGCATGCTAATATACTCATCTCGCTTTCACAGATCAGCGAGACTTGCTGCATTCTGCTCATACCGTTCTTTATGAAACGATTTGGTATAAAGAATGTTATGCTTATAGCTATGTTTGCATGGGTACTTCGTTTCGGCCTGTTTGGACTGGGTAATCCGGGCAGTGGCGTATGGATGTTTGTCTTATCAATGATAGTGTATGGCGTAGCATTCGATTTCTTTAATATTTCAGGTTCCCTGTTTGTAGATAAGTCTACTAATCCTGAAATCCGTTCAAGTGCCCAGGGGCTCTTTATGTTGATGACCAATGGTATCGGTGCCACAATAGGCACACTAGGCGCACAGGCTGTAATTAACCATTACACTACAGGAAAACTCATAGGCGATAACTTCTATACCGTAGGAAATTGGGAAATGTGCTGGTTCGTTTTTGCTGGTTACGCCCTTGTCGTTACTGTATTATTCGCTGTGATGTTCCGTCCAGAGAAAAATAATGGTTAAAAAAGACAAAACAAAATAAATGATAAATATACTATGAAACGGTTAGGTGGCAAATGCTTGTAAATCAATTTGTTGTCGACCGTTTCTTTGTTATCTCTATGGTAGGAGAGCGGGAACGCAAGAGGAGTGATTTCTTCCTCAACCAGTTTTTGTTTTCCCTGCCTTCCTGCCAACAATAGAACAATGATGGAATTACTCGAAAATATACCGATGAAGGTGTATGCCATATCTGAACTTGTGGGCAATAAAGATATTGGTATTATCGTTTTGGCAGACCATAACGCAGCAAGACACATAGCGGTCATCTGCGATAAGGCCTGCATGCAACAACTCAAACTACGTCTAGAGAAAAACAAGTCGTGCGGGTCTATGCTGCCAGAGACACTCTCGCGCATTATCGATCAACAGTATGGCATTGATTACAGCCTGCTAATCGATGGCATTACAGACGGCACATATCAGGCGAGAATAGTGGGAGACGGACTTATAGACGACTTCTGCTTGCGAGCTACAGACGCTGTCTTGCTGCATCTTATTAGTAAGAAACCATTATACGCTACAGCAGAATTGATGAACAACCAGTCTACACCGCTCATTCCAGGCAATCCTGCAATGGTATTACCATATAATGCAATGTCAGACAATATGCTATTTGATGCCATGAAGAGTGCAGTAGAGCAGGAGAAATATGAGATGGCATCGTCGATCCGTGACGAGCTCCGCAAGCGGGGAAAGATATAAGTGTTTTGGATAGGATTAAAGATTAAGGTATTGTTAAGATTCACGTTGTTGTTATCCTTTTTTCTTTATCCCCCCTGTTCCATCTAATTTTTTTAAAACTAAGAGTAACATATATAAAAATGAAGGAGATAAGATACTTTTATGTACCTAATGCATCTATTTGTAACGAACTTCCGTTAGAAGAGGCTACGCATGCTATTCGAGTGCTCCGTATGCAGCAGGGTGACGGTATGGTTTTGATGGATGGCAACGGTTTCTTTCACGAGGCTGTTATTACGATGATAACTAACAAACGATGCTTTTATGAGATTACACTCTCAGTAGAGCAGAAGCGTCAGTGGCAGAGACGAATACACATTGCCGTAGCCCCGACAAAAATGATTGAACGTATGGAATGGTTCGTGGAGAAAGCTATAGAAATTGGGGTTGACGAGATAACATTCCTTTCGTGTGACTATTCTGAACGAAAGAAAATTAGGATAGATCGTATAGAGAAAATTGCTGTGGCAGCTATGAAACAGAGCCGTAAGGCATGGTTGCCAGTTATAAACGAGATGACAGACTTTAAGCATTTTGTTTCGCAGCAAACTGAGGTTCGGAAATATATATGCCACTGCTATAACGAATACGAGAAAATTTCGATACGTGAGGCGTTGTTTGCAGATAAAGATATGAGCCCTCTTCTTATTCTTATTGGTCCTGAAGGCGATTTTAGCATTCGTGAAGTTGAACATGCTCAATCTGAAGGTTACAAGTCAGCCACATTGGGCTCTAGCCGCCTTCGTACAGAGACGGCAGCACTGTATGCGGTATCAATGGCTCATATAATTTAATGATGATAGAGCAAAGAATGATATAAGATATGTAATGTAGAAATAAGTCAACGATAGCGAAGACATTATTTCGTGTTTTTTTTACACTAAACGCATCTTAAATGCTGTAAAAGGATGTTAATTTAAAGGCATGATTGTTTGATTTATCGCAATAAAGAAGTAGGAAAGTGTTAATAATCTGACAGTTATCTTGTGAGAAATACCAGAAAGTCGTAACTTTGCACTCGTTATCAGGATATCGTCAGGGTTTTCTGCTGTCAAGACACCCTAATGTTTTTCGAGCAGAATGACAATATTTATTATTAATTGACACTGAGAAATTCTAATCTCTGAATGCTGCATGCGCAGATGCTTTTAACCCAAAGTATAGAAGTTCGTTGACTGATGTGATGTCAGCCTAAGGTGTCAGAAAACATAATATAATGACTTCTATAATTAAGAAAACATCATTAACAGTATTATTAGTAACGTTTTATTCACTTTCAGTATTTGCTTCAAATAATGGAAAAGATAACCGTTTTGACTGGACACCTGTCATAGATGCCATCATACAGGTAGAAAGTGGAGGCGATCCGCGAGCAGTCAGTATTTGCGGAATGTCGTGCGGAGCAATGCAGATTACTCCTATTCTCGTAAAGGAATGTAATAATATTCTCCGCAAGCGAGGTAGTAAGAAGCGCTACACGCTGAGTGACCGTTTTTCTGTGGAAAAATCAAAAGAAATGTTCCTGCTGATGCAGAGCCAGTTTAATCCTACAAATAATATCGAGAAAGCCATCCGGGCATGGAACGGAGGCAATAACTATAAGGTTCGTTCAACGAACAGATATTACAGAAAGGTTATGGCTGCTATGAAGTAAAAGGGGTGATATATCGTGAAAATAACCCTTTCATACGTAAAAAAGTTGTAATAAACTATAAAAAGGAATGCGTCAATTTGTCAGTTAGATAAATTGGCGCTATTTTTGTAAATAATATTTTGCATGAGGAGTGGGGGGATGTAGCCATTGCTCATAATAGCATACTGAATGAAAACCTAAGTCAGAATATTTAAAGCACAGTATAATAATCATTTAAAAACATTTTAGAGAATTATGACAGTACTTATTATTATTATTGCAATCGTAGTACTTATTGCATTTTGGGTAGTTAGTATTTATAACAATATGGTGCGCCTGCGCAATAACCGAGAGAAAGCATTCGGTGATATCGATGTGCAGCTAAAGCAACGTTATGATCTTGTGCCTCAACTTGTGGCAACAGTTAAGGGCTATGCTACACATGAGAAGGAACTGCTGGAACGTGTTACCGCTGCTCGTTCGGCATGTCTTTCGGCTGTAAATATTAACGATAAAATTCAGGCTGACAATCTCCTTTCAAATGCTCTTGCAGGACTGAAGGTGTCAGTTGAGGCATATCCTGACCTTAAAGCTAACCAGAATTTCCTGCAACTGCAGACAGAACTCTCAGACATCGAGAATAAACTGGCTGCTGCACGCAGATTCTTTAACTCTACAACAAGAGAACTCAACAACGCGGTGCTAACATTCCCTGGTAATATCTTAGCAGGTATGTTCGGGTTCAGCAAGGAGAATATGTTCGAAGTCAGCGAGGAAGAACGTAAGATTGTTGAAAAAGCACCAGAAATCAAGTTCTAATATCTACTTTCGGTAAATAAAATACATGAAATACGTAGGTATACAGACCCAACAGAATCGTAACAACATGATGAGCATCTTCCTGCTTGTCATGTTTCCTGTTATTCTGCTTGGTATGGTTTGGGTATTTCTTGCCCTGATGGCTTATTTTAACGGAGGATATAATGACCAGTATGGCAATTATGTCACCACTGTTAATTTTGATGCCGTAAACCAGTATTTTCTCTCGACGCTGCCATGGGTGGTAGGTGGAGTCTGTGTGTGGTTCTTGATAGCTTATTTCTCTAATACTGCGATGGTACGTGCTGCCACGGGAGCACGCCCGTTGGAACGACGTGAGAATCCGCGTGTATATAATATCGTTGAAAATCTCGTGATATCATCGGGCATGGACATGCCGAAGATAAACGTCATTAACGATCCGCAGCTCAATGCTTTCGCATCAGGTATAGACCGAAACTCATATACTGTAACCGTAACAACAGGACTGTTGCAGGTACTCGACGATGCAGAACTTGAAGGCGTTATTGCTCATGAGTTGACACATATTCGTAATCGTGACACCCGACTGCTTATCACAAGCATCATCTTCGTAGGTATCATTTCTACTGTCATGAGTTTAGTTTATAATATGGTCTCGCACATGCTTTGGTTTGGTGGCACAACGTCTACGAGAAGTAATGACGATGAACGAGAGGGTAACGGTGCAGCGTCAGCAATTTTGGTATTTATAGTGGCGCTGATTTGCTGTGCAATCGCATATCTCTTCACTGTGCTCACACGTTTTGCTATATCGCGCAAGCGTGAGTTTATGGCTGATGCAGGGGGGGCACAGATGTGTGGAAATCCGCTGGCACTTGCTTCTGCTTTACGAAAGATATCTGGCAATCCTGGACTCGGTGCAACAAAGCGTGATGATGTGGCACAACTCTTTATTGTGCGTCCGAAAATGTCGCTATCAGGTGTCTCAAAGTTCATGAGTTCACTTTTTGCAACTCATCCTGACACTGCAGAGAGAATACGCATATTAGAGCAGTTCTGAGAAGAAATTAAAAATACTAAATGGATAAACCGGAAGGTTGGCACGACTGTGTCACCTTCCGGTTTATTTTCATGTAGGTTATGCAGAAATTGAGAACGTTAATCGTTAAAGCCACATTTCATTAGGTTGCTTTTTTAAGGTCTTTGAGTTCTGCAATGTCTTTAATGATGTAAAAGTCATAAGAGGCTTTTCTGTTACTTATTGAAATAATAGAGGAATGTTGATATGCCTTCAAGTGCAGGTTTGCGTTGATTCTCTATTTCGATGCGGAATTTTATCTCTGCTTTACATACACCGCGAAGATTTTGTATGTTGTGAAGAACTGTTGTCATGCGGATACGGCTTCCTGTAATTACTGGCATGCCGAACTTCATCTTATCGAGACCATAATTTATAAGCTGTGAAATATTATTCACTTCCAGTGTGTCATACCACAGCTTTGGCAGCAGTGACATTGTTAGATAGCCATGGGCGATGGTTGAATGGAATGGACTCTCAACTTTTGCACGCTCAACATCAACATGAATCCACTGATAGTCAAGTGTGGCGTCAGCAAAGAGATTTATACGCTCCTGATCTATCTTAAACCAGTCTGTAGTTCCAAGTTCTTTGCCGAGATATGCGGCAAACTCATCGTATGAGTTAATTACTAATTTTTCCATAATTTGATTTATATTTATTTAAATTTTTGTTTGGTTATGTTGTGGAAGAAACTGCAATATTAGATGATTCTTGTCTGCAAAATTACAAAAAATCTCTTATTCAAGCCTCTTGTGTGTTATTATTTTTTATGTAAGCGGAATATCTGTTTATAATAGTCGTAAATGATTATATTTATACATATATAATAATGTGTAGATATATTTTTTACTTTCTAATCTATAAAAAAGTTAATTAATTATTGTTTTTAATTATATAATTATTGAATAACGATAATTTTGTGTACTTTTGTATCAGAATGATTTCTATAAACTCTAAACTATACTTGATATGGGTGTAACTAAAATTCTTATTTTTTGCCGTGGATTGGCATCAACATTATTCTTACAGCTTGTTATGTGTGCATATTCGCAGGATGATATATGCATATATGGACGTGTTGTAGATACAAAAGCTAATGGCATTGAATATGTCACCTTAGGTATACCTGCTGCAAACGTTGTTACTATTACGGATGCTGAGGGTAATTTCTCTTTTTCAATAACAGATAGTTGCCGTGATTCGCTTATGGTTCATCATGTTTCGTATGGTCAGAAAGTTTTATCTCCTATGGACTATCTCCGTTCTGATTCTTTGATGATAACGCTGGAGGATGTTGCTCATACAATAGACGAAGTCATGGTGTTAGGCGGCAGGAAAAAGTTGTCTAAT
>JAEIGA010001884.1_pt1 | contig 33371 bp, 20 predicted proteins | sample 9270691 | NCBI WGS metagenome assembly JAEIGA01 (sample SAMN17057246, study PRJNA624740) | gut metagenome | biome: biome; isolation source: fecal sample | host: Bos grunniens | place: China: Xizang | collected 2019 | reverse complement strand
TCAAGAGATTCGTGCCCACAATGGACAATTGGGCGGTATGCGACTCATACTGCGCCAATGCAAAGTGGATGAAACGTGCCGACAAGCAGATGCTATGGGATTTCCTGCAGCAATATTTCCGCTCCACGCAAGAGTTCGAGGTGCGTTTTGCCATAGTTGCGGCAATGACCTATTACCTTGACAAAGAGTGGCTGGAACGGGTGTTCGCACAATTGGAGAAGATTGATCTGAACAGAATAGAATCGAGATACCGCACCTGTAAGGGAATGCCCAAGAGCGCACAACAGGGCACTGTGCAAGGAGCAAGCCCATACTATGTGCGCATGGGTGTAGCGTGGTTGCTTGCAACAGCGCTGGCAAAGTTCCCGCATGAGACAAGGGGATTCGCAGGCTCGTCGGCTCTACCAGCCGACATAATCAAGCTCTACACGCGCAAAGCGCGCGAGTCCTTCAGAACCCGCGCGGTCAATGCATTATAATGTGGGAGGCTCCACCTATTCGGCCAACTGCAAAACCTTACCCAAGAAAGGATAATAGATAAAGGCGTGTGTAACGTCGTTCCCGGCCTGGCGCAATGCCGTGGCATATGCCGACATTTGGGCATAATACCCCTTTGCGTGTTCATTTATGTCGACACCCGGGAAAGTCTTATAGTCAACAAGCACGCAGTGTCGGCAGCCGGCGGCATCGCTGTAATGCCACAGCAAGTCCATCTCGCCACGCAAATGCTGTCCGTTCTCCATGCGCATCTCAAAAGGATATTCCCTGTATGTGCGGTCACCGTCCCGTTGCGGGAAATGCGCCTGCAACAGCTCGTACAGCCATGTGGCCGACTGCAGTATGGCTTCCACCTTTGCGCCAAGTTCAGCGACAAGGCCATATCCCTCTATAACCGAACCTGCCAGAGCGCGGTTTTCGTCATCGGCTCCATAGCGATACACGGCAAAGATGTCGTGGATACAGGAGCCCACTCTTGCATACTCCTTGCCCCACCCTGCAGGGTTAATGCCTGCATCGTTCCTCTCCCACAGTTTGTGGGATGTGTAGCCCCGGAACGCCTCGATCTTGCTTGGAGAGAGATATTTTACATCGGCTGCGGTGCGTTCTGTGGGTTTCACCACCATGTTGTACTCCGCCACCGCCGCACCGGCCGCACTGCCGTCAACAGCAGCAATGGAGATTGCTTCATATTCACCGGTTCCCCACACATTGTCACCATCGGGGGTGACACCCGCATTCCTGAGCCAATCCAGTTTATCCTTGCTGCACAATGTGCAGATACAGTCCTTGGCTCTTGTCATTCCCACATAAAGCAGACGGCGTTCCTCGCCTGCCACACGTTTCTGCAAGTTGCCGAACTGTCCACTCCTCCTGATGCCGTCAAGCAACGGTGGAGCCGGATTGGAGGCGTTACTGCTCAAGATACAAGGGAACAGATGCAGGTAGTATTCACGTTCAAAGGGTGACTGCGATGCCGCGTTACCCTTCACCACCTCGCGTACAGACATGAACTGTTTCTTTGCCAAGGTGTTCTCGTCAAGTGGATTCTCGTCAAGATTGGTCATTACAACCACGGGCCACTCAAGTCCTTTTGAGCCGTGATAGGTGAGTACCTTCACGGTGTTGGAGCGGTTGTCCTTCGCCTTGTCGGGTTCGTTGCTGCCAAGATAGTAGATAAAGCCGCTGACCGATGAACCCATACCCATCTGCAGGCACATACGGTCATACTCCTGGGCAAGACTTTGGAGTGCAGCCAGATTCTGACGGCGCAGATGAGCGTCGCCCCAGCGCTCAACAAGCGTGGGAATGTTGCTCCTGTAGATAACGGCCTGCACCATCTCGGGGATTGACAAATGTCTGATATCATCCTTCAATGCCAAGAGCTGCACAACCTCGTCTGCAGACTGCATCCAGCAATCGGCCTCATCGGCATAGTCGTTGAGGTAAGAGAGACGGTCGGCAAGGATATCGGTGGTGGTTCTGCCCCACAGCAGACGCATCAGGTTTGCAATGACAGCCTTGTTGCCCGGTTCCTGAAAGAACTGCAGTATGTTCACCACCAGCTGCACTTCGATGCGTTGCATGATGGCATCCTCGACCTCGGAAACAGGAACACCATACTTGCGCAAAGCCTTAACAACCGTCGAGCAGCTGTCGTTCTTGCGGCAAAGGACAGCCACGTCACGCGGAGCAATGGGCACTGCCGCCTCTTTTCTACCGCCACGGTGTACAAGCATTCCGCTCGCAAGCAGTTCCTTGACTTTAGAGGCCAGGGCATCGGCACGCTTGCTCTTGTTCTCGTCACAGAACCAATGCTGCACAGGCGGCAAGTCAAGGTCATCATCCTTGAATTGCGGTTCAAGCCCAATACAAAGTTCGTTTATTCCATCCGCCTTGAAAGGCTCCATGAACACATTATTCACCAGTTCCACCAATGCTTTTCGTGAGCGCCAGCTTTTGGTCAAGCGGCCGGTGCCAAGGTTGTGTTCCCCCATCTCGGGGTGAATTTCGGCATCGTCATAGAAGCAGAACTCCTTTGACACGGAGTTGACAAGTTCAGTATCGGCACCACGGAAGCCATAAATGGCTTGCTTTGGATCACCCACCCAGTAGGAGTGGCCATCGGATGTGGCTATGAGTTCGGAGAGCTTGTTGAATATCTTCAACTGGATGGGGTTACAGTCCTGGAACTCATCGACCATCACAAGGCGGAAATTTGAACGCACATAATCCTGCACCTCTTCCTGCTCGGTCAACAGGCGTAGGAAATCACGTTCCATATCGTTATATGAGACAATGTGGTTCTGCTGTTTATACCTGACAAAGTCGTCGCGCCAAGCTTTGGCAAGAGCAAAGACAGATTTAACAAAAGGCCCGATAACTGCAAGGTAGGAAGATGAGACAATCAAAGAATCCATCAGTTCCACAAAATCGCTGAACCATGGACATGTTTTCGCCAGTTTACTTGGCGAAACAGGTTTTTTCCTTATCTCGTATAGTTTTGGCAGATCGGCAATACCCTTGAACTTGAGCAATCCGTTCAGTTCCGCTATTATTGCATCGATGTCACTGCTTTTTGAATTATTGGCTACAAAATCAATATATTCGGTAATGTACCCACGTAACCTTGCAATGGTTTCAGCCGTCAGTTCGGTACCATTGTATATTGAGCGGAGTGTCTCCAGGCTCATGTCCACGCTCTCCTCCACGTCATCCACATTATAATACTCCATCTTCTCCACAACAGAGTTTAGATAGCCATGCCAGAAAAGATAGTCGGGGTGGCCATAGGAGTCCTTTATGTCGAAACAGTCACGGAAACGACGGAAGTTCTGCAAATGCTCCCTGTTTGCCCCATCTGCGACAATGCGCGCCAACGATTGGCTCATATAGAAGTTGGCATCGCGCTCCGAGATTGTCTGCACGTCGGCACCATACTCAAGCAGATACCAGAATCTCTTTATGAACGAAAGAGCCACCGAGTGTACCGTGCCTATAACGGCGCTATCCATCTGCGCAGCCACATCGGCATGTCCCCCGGAGAGAATCTGTTGACGTGCCTTTTCACGGAACTCGGCTGCTGCAAGCTCGGTGAATGTGGTGAGGATGACCTGGGAGGGAACAATGTCCAGCGAACGGTCGGAAAGTTTTTCGGCAAGTTTACTTGTGAGCGTATACGTCTTGCCGGAGCCTGCACCGGCATTTATATATGTAACGTTTTTCATTTTAATCGACCTTTTAACATTGCGTATGATGTAGGTGTCTCCGACGGTGCCTTGTCGCCACTGTCAAAGGATGCCTTGCTTGAATTACAGTAGACCTTCTCACTCTCCTTGACGGCAGAGACCACGACCTTGTTTTTAACCCTTGGATTTTCATATCCAAGCTTCATATTCAACAGATAAAGCCCTTTTTCCTCCTGTAGCCTGTAATAGCTATCGTCCACATCAAGGAAATCCATCATCTCGCCCTCCTCTATGCGACCGGCCTTTATCTCGTCGATGCGCAATCGGTATGAGTTCTGCAACTGTGCGAAAAGAGCGGTATCGGCAGGAGTGATATGATGTATGAGTTTATGATTTGTATAGACATCAAAGTACCCCTCATAATCACAGGTGAGAAGCTGCTTGCGCGGCATCATGTAATACCCCACAGCCGCAACACCACGTTCCCCGGCAGCCTTTATCGCCTGACGGTATAGTTCGAGCTGAACGGATGTGTTCTCCTCCAGTCTCTCGGCATAGTCCTTTGAGTATGACCATTTGAGGTCAAACACCACATACTCCCCTTTCCTGTTCTCAAGGAGCAGGTCAATCCTTGCGCCGAAAGCACCTATGCCTTGCAGAGAGAGTTCCTTTCCTGCCGCAGGCAATGCGACCTCGCAGCCTACAGGCGTAAGTTGCAGATGCTCCATTATGGTCACAAGCGACAGGAAGCTCTCCTTGAGATTGATGCGGAAATCGCTGAGCGCCGATGCATTCTCGGGCAAACGCAATATGAGGCCCGTAACATCAACGGCACTCTCCAGACGTTGCGTGAACTCGTTCTCCACGAGTGTGCGCATAATTGGCAGATTGCCCTTGCTGTCGGCAATGAGATGTTCAAAAAAGCTGTGCGCCACAAGTCCCAATATCGTCCTCAGCTCCTTAACCTGTGCATTGGCAGGCTCATGGAGCCTTGCTATGTATTTCATCACATAGTTGAACGGGTGCTGTATCAGAGTGTCGAGCGACGATGCACTCTCTACCCTGCCCTGGTAATTGATCCCGGGAAGTTGGATATATTGTGCCGAAGCCAAACGCTCCACATTGCCTTTGGCGACATTGCGCGCAATCATACCGAAGAGGCTCCAGGCATCGTCCACAAGCGGTAGCTTGCCATCCTGTTGCAGTCTGAGTTCCGCAATGAGCGGATGTTCACCAAGACGTGTCGTGCCGTTGTAGGCAGAACGAACAAGGACGACACTCCTTGCAGCCGAGAGCTTTGCGAACATCTCCCTGCGGCGCAGCTGCAGATGAAGAGCAAAATCGGGGATTACCACTCCCGATTTCTCCAAGTACATACGCTCCTGTAGACTCAAGAATGCATATGGATCGTTTTCCACCTCCTCGTCCTGACAATCGAGCCATATAAGCGTGTCGGCAGGAGTTGCAATGCGGCCTATGCTGTCAACGACATTCAGCGCGCCGTTACGGGTAGAGAGCAAGGCACAGTTCATTGGGCGATATATTTGCAGGACCATTTTCTGCACATCGGCAAAAGGTATCTTGTCGGCAGCAGCCTCAATAGTCTTTTTCAATGCAGAGTACATCACCTGCAGTTCGCACAGCTGCGAGCGTACCTCATCGGGCAGCTGCAAGTCTGCGAATTTGCCGCCGATCCACTTCAACATGGCATCAAGGTACTCCTGCAGCTCGGCCTTGCCGATACCGCCATCGTACTCCTTGCGGACAGGGGCAAGGAACTGCATCTTTGCACTGCGTGCCTGCGGTGTGGATTTGCCATCCTTGTTCAGGAACTCAAAGCCTTCAATGATGTTCTCCCAGTCATCACGCTCCACGCCATCTTCCCTGGGCTTTCTATCGCCAAAACCGCCATTGTCCACGAGCATCTTTGCCAGCTTATGCCGCAGGACACCGGGAATGGGGCTTATCGGCAATTGAAGATAGGATATGAGATTAGCAACATTCAGTGGACGCGAGAAAATGCTCATTCCCAGCTTGAAGAGCTGCAACAGCTGCGGATTGGAAGAGGTGGCAGAGGAGTGTACTTGCGGACGGTTCCAGGTGTAGAGAATATGGTTTAGCAGTACATTGTCCCTGTTGATGACCACCGTGTCAGCAGGGAGTGTGTCAACCTGGGCAATCCATTCATAGGCATCGGCCAGGTCATCAAACTCCAGCACCTTGACTTTCGCAGCATCAAGTTCAGGAGCTTCGGCATAGTCTGTGGCATATGTAACCCTTGTTCCAAAATCTGCTACAGCAGCAAGTGTCTTTTGCACCACATAGGGTATTTCACCATGCGGACACTCGACCACAAATTCCTTTATACCCTCATCGAGTACACGGCCCCGGCTATAGCGGACAGACACCTGCCGCCAACAGTCGGCTGTGCCACAAGATGAGAAACCCTCCTCAAATGCCGCAAGCTCCAAAAGTTTCTTTGCCGCAGGGTCATCACAACAGCCATCCCATCCGGCCATGAGCAGCCTGTCGCGCCACTGCAACAGCTTGCCGGCTACGCCGATCTCATCGACACGGAACGGTTTCTCGAACGTGGTACCGGCAACGCGGCCTTTCATTGCAGCCATATACTCTGCCTCGCGCTCAACAGGCGACTTGACCTCGCAGTGCAAGCCTGCACGCAACTGCAACAGCCTCAACAGGCCCTGTGTTCCCACATAGGAGACACCCATCAGTTCTGTTGAGCCGTTAATGAATATCTCGCCATCGTATGATGGACTGTAGTGTATTGTCATGGTAAATAAGGGTTTATTTCAGCACCTCGATAAAGGCCAACGCATCGGCCGGCAGGCTGTACTCGAGCGTTCCGTTGTCACGCAACTCCATCAGGAGCCTACCGAGCAGATTGGGCCCAGAGAAATTACCCCCATCGGGCTTCACGCCCCAGGCATCGGGGTTTTTCTTGGGCATTGTAGTCTGGTCCTCAACAATGAACAGACCCTTGCTGGCCTCCAGTTTGGAACGGAATTCGGCACTCTGCTCATATTTCTTGACGAGACAGAACTTCATTGCATCAATTACCATAGAACCCCAGTCACTGCGACGGTACTCCTTCTCATAGCTCTTCACAGTCTTCTTGATCTGGTAACACTTTTTGCCATTGTTAGTTATGCCGTCCATTATATTGGCAACCACACTCGGTTCCTTAAACTTCATAAGCTGAAACAGGTGTTCACTGCTCTTGAACACGACACCGTCAATTTCTATGGGTGTAGATGCGAAATTGCAGAACACTCCCCACTCCCCGTCGACCTTGTGGATGGTAGCACACTGCTCTCTAGGGTATGATACATAACCATAGTATTGGGGATAGTGTTCCTTGATGAAATCCGAGATACTATAGAAACTCTTTAATGCGATCTCCTTTTCAGAGCCGGGAATGAGTTTGTTCTTGTCGTCGACCTCAACCTGTTCAACCTTGAGAATCCTTATCTTGCCCTCGTTCAGCACAGCACGGTTGGTCTCGCCATCGGGCTTTGTCTGGCTCTGTGGCCACACAAGATAATCTACGCCTATGCCATCGAGGAACTGAGACGCGGCGTTCTCGGCTGCAGCATCGGCCTTGCCCATCATTTTCTTCACCGTTCCGCGCTGGTCAGTCAGTAGATTGCCGATGTACTTGCGGAACAGTTTGCCGGCACTCTTCACCTCCTCGGGCACTGCCTCACCAATGGCTCTCTCGGTCTTCTCGACCACAGCTGAGTTCACCGGCTTGCAAGAGAAGATGTGGTTGTCGTCCTTGATATCCGGAACCTCTACCGTATAGACATAGATTTTGTCCTCTCCATTCGCTTTTGCAGCCTTTGCGGCATAAAGAGCTGCAGTTGCATAACTTGATGTAACGTATATGCCCTGACCGAATTTAGACTTGCCCTCGCCTGTACCCAAGAACGAAAGTGAGAATTCCTTGAACAAACGACATGTTCCATGATAAAATTTTTCCATAATGACGTATTTTTAAATTACATTACATTTTCTTTTATAATAGACTTATCAAAAGTATTATCGAAAAAAGACCTATAATAATCAATTGTGCCAGGTGGGACATTGACTTCTTTTAACGACGGACAGTCGCCGAACACATCATCACCGATATATGCCTTGGCCGAAAGAATTGTAACGCTTTCAAGATTGTTGCAAGCACAGAATGCATAATCTTCGATAGACTCTACGCTAGCAGGAATAGTGATACTCACAAGACCTGCGCATCCTCCAAAAGCTGAACACCCAATTGATTTTACGCTTGAAGGTATTACAGTGGCCTTACACACCGCAACAAGTTTATTACTTGCAGACTCAATAATGGCATTACAACCTTCACGTGAATCGTAAACAGGATTATCTTTATCAACTGTAATGCTTGTAAGATTTGAACATTCCGAAAAAGAATGCGTTCCAATCCCTTTTACGCCGGAGGGAATATTTATACTAGTCAGAGCTGAACAACCGATAAATGAATATTCTTCCATATCTGTAACGCTGCCAGGAAGAATGACGCTTGTCGGTCCTATACAATCTTCAAAAACCCTTTCGCCTATACACACAACACCCGTGGGAATGATGGTAGTCCTGCATCCTGCAACAAGTTTATTGCTTGCAGACATAACGATAGCATTACAACCTTCACGCGAATCATAGACAGCATTTCTTTCGTCAACAGTTATGCTTGTAATATTTGGACATCCACAGAAAACAGACCCTCCAATCCATATCACACTTGACGGGATATTGATGCTTGTCAACCCGGTACAACCTTTAAACGCATAATATCCGATTCTTTTCACATTGGAAGGGAACTTTATGCTTGTCAACCCAGTACAGTCTTCAAATGCAGCAGCTTCGATTTCTTTTAATTTCGAAGGAAGCTTTATGCTTGTCAACCCGGTACAACCGCGAAACGCTGAATATTTGATTTCTGTTACATTAGAAGGAATTTCTACACTTGTCAAGCCTGTACAACCTTCAAAAGCTCTTTCTTCTATAACAGTTGTCCTTTCAGAAATTATGGCAACGCCATCCTTAATCTCAAATTCAACCATAGCATATTACCCTTTTACTTGTCTTTATTCTGCGCATCAATCATTCCTTTGCTTCCCATGTATGAGACTGAACGCGATGCAGTACTGCAAGCAATCTCCAGGCAACTGCGCACCGATTCTGCAGTCATCTGCGCAACAGAGAGCATATCATTTTCGCACAGGCAAGCAATGAACTGACTTGTTGTCCAGTCGCCGGCTCCTTCCCAGTCCACGACATTGTCATTAGACACCGGGGCAACCATTATCCATCCCTGTCCGCAGAGATTAAACTCAAGCCCATCGGCACCCATTGTGCGGATAAAGAGCTTGTCGGGGTTTTGAGCTACGAAATCCAGGTCGCCGACCTTCTCGTGGCTAAACTTGACAACATCGCTCACCTGAACGGCTTTAAGGAACTTCGCCTTGTCGGCATCACTCTCCGGTTCAAAGTAGACAAGAGTCCCTTTATTGCGCAACCCACCCGCCAGATAACGCAACCCGGCCTCGGCTGCATCAAAGAAGAAAACATCCGGTACAAAATCCAGTTTCTCCATAAAAGTGGGAGCTTCGTCACGCACACGCAGGAAACGGCGGCGGGGAAAACGGCTTCCCGGCGAGGTAGCACGGAACGAGGCCACATGTTCACCGGTCATCTTGTCGCGCTTGTGGGTGCAGCGCAGCAATGTTGTTCCACCGTTGGCGCTGTTCTGCACAAAACGCACATCGGCACCATATCGCTGAAGGTCATCTTTGATCAGCAAACCTTGTTCCGAAAGGTCGAAATGTGCAATTGGAAATGTCAGCACACCAAGATACGGAAGTATGGCAGCCACATTGCCACAAGTGTTTCCCACGCTCACTGTAACAACAGTTTCAGTGAACTTGTTAGTTTTTCCTATAACGAAACCATCGGGGTAATCCCTTGTCACAATGGTATCAAGCGCAAAGTTTCCACTAAGCAAACAGGTCTTTTTCATAATTATCTATTTTTGAATATGTGCTTGATTTCCTGTTTAAAAATCCTTATTCTATTGCAAATATAACATTTTGTTGTGATATAAAAACGTTGCTCCATTTTTTTTGGAGCAACGCATAGACTTGGCTGCCCCCAAGCGTCAAAAACCCACACGCGGACGACTCTGGGTACAATTTCCCAGATTCTCCTGCCTGCAATAGAAGCGCAATTTATCCAGCGAAGGCTGTTCGTTGTACAGTACCTTGTCCACGAACTGCTTGCGCATCACATTCTCAATCTGTCCGCCACTGAGGTCGAATTCACCGGCCAACGCTGCAGCATCGTCGTCACTCAAACCTTCAATCATAGACTTCCAGATGCTCGTCTTTGTAGCCACATCTGGCTTATGAAATTCCACCTTGTAAATGAAACGGCGTTCAAACGCGCTGTCCATATTGGAAGTAAGGTTGGTGGTAGCGATGAGGATTCCGTCGAGGTTCTCAATCTCCTCGAGGATAATGTTCTGCACCGCATTCTCCATCTTGTCGACGCTGCTGTTGGCGTTGGTGTTACGCTTGTTTATTATGGCATCGGCCTCGTTGAAGAGCAAGATGGGCTTTATGTCGCATTTACGGCAATAGTTGCGGTAGCGGTTGAAGATGCTCCTAATGTTCTTCTCGCTCTCACCGACCCACTTGCTCTTGATATTGGTAACATTCACCTGCATGATGTCACGTCCGGTTGAACGCGCCAGCTGAAGCACAGTCTCGGTTTTACCCGTACCGGGTGCGCCGTGGAACAGACAGGCGAAACCGCTGCGCATACCGCACTCCTTCATACGCTCCTCAATGCCCTTGAAGTTCTCCTGCTTGAGCATCTCCTGCAACTTGCCGAGCGACACACTGTCCTCGCTATTGTAGAAGAGGCTCTTTTCTTTGATATTCTCAAAGGTCATCAAACCCTCGCGATAATCCTTCTCGGGCTCTTTCCACGAGAGGTTCAGCTCACCGTCGAGATACTCGCGCACCTCTTCAGACACTGCAACACCCTCGCGTGGTGCAAAGCCCTCGACCACAGCATCACCCAAGAGGTTCTCTTTGAACAGCGGGCCACGACGGCTTATGATAAGGCCGCGCAGATAGGATTGGTCGCCCGATGAGAAGTAAGGCATATAGTCGCTGTCAAGGACATTCATATCCCCTTCGTAGACATATTTGCCCAGACAAAGGAAAAAGAGCAGTTTCTCGCGGGCCTCGAGATTCTTGGTCTTCTTATAGAGTGTATGTCTCTTGTTCTCGGACAAGATATCGTCGACCTCGCTAAATAGCTGTTGGTCGTTGATGGAGGAGTCGCGGTACTCACCAAAGACGGACATGATGGCGTCAATCAGTTTTCTTGTACCAAGATTCTTCCTCGACTCCGGAACAAAGACCTCGTTCTTGATGAACGCCGACAGCGCCTTGGGCGATATCCTGTACCCGGTATCGAAATCATCCTGCTTGAAGATGACAATACGTCTCTGCACAAGCTCATCGATCTCGCTCACGAAGCGCAGCATACAGATGTTCTTGACACCCATGAAACGTGCCATCTTGCCAGTCTCGAGCAACATCTCCGAATCTATTAGCATAGCAACAACCATAGACTGCATGCGCGTGAACGAGAGTCGCTCAGCGAGATAATCAAAATCTTCCTTGATCAAGGACAAGGGTTCCTCTTGAAGCTCACAATCCTCAATGACATTAAGTATCTTCTCCAATGCGGACATAATGGTACCGGGACCACAGTTCGCGTTAGAGTAATCTACACTGTTCTTGTTGTTTCTCTTTGCTCTCAGCCTTCTCATAGATAGTTCAGTTTTTGGTTGTTATTAGTTGTTTAAGTTGATTCTCAATGCGGTATAAAGCCATCAGCCACACCCACACGTGCCAGTCCTGTCGCAGTCGAGCAACTCGCGCAAATAGCGGTTCGGCAGCCAATAGCTTAATAGCTCACCGCAATCGGCCTGCACAAAGCCGTCCTCGTGAACGAAATTACCCCTTACATCCAGAAAGCCCCAGACACCATCCTTGCACACGCGCAGAAACTCACCATACGGGTCGGACTCGTCAAAGACCGGCTCCACAAAACACCCTCTGTCCGTCAGCACCCCGAATTCGCCATCCTTGGCTAAAGCGGCATAGTTATAGGTAAAATCCTCAACCTCATCCATTGTGCAAGGTACAGCCTCCTTGCCCCTTTCGTTCAAAATGCCGTAACGCGCCTGCCCGGCTACTGATCTTGAACACACAAAATACTCGTGGGCGTTGAACATTGGGGTTATAGAATCGTACACGAATGCACAGAGTGGAGCCCCGTCGGCCGAAGCCAGTGCATATTTGCCATCGGCATTACAGATTACAAGTGCTGTTTTGTTTTCCATAGAATAGAGTGATTAAGTGATGAAAGATACTCCCAGAAAGATTTACGTTGCAAAGGAAAATCAAAAATGTGCAGAGGTTTTGCACTGCAATAAAAACCATTTGTTATTAATGTTTTTTAACATATAGTTGACCGACAGCATAGCACAAAAAATGCCAACCATATAGAATGATTGGCATTGCACACTATAGCACATTAGCTTGGCGCACTACCTGTATTTATTAAGGTTTTGCTCAATTTCCGCTCTTATTTCCTCACGCAAAGACAAAGGTGAGAGTACCTCAACTTCCGGCATATAAGAGTATATCACCTGCTTCAGTTCTTTATTCTTCTTCACACGCATCCCGACAATGCACTCCTTCTCATCAACAAGCCTTTGCGAAGGATGGATTGGTTTAGAAAGCACGTAGTGCAATCTTGTTGGAGTGAACTTGAGCTGAACATCAAGAACCTCTTTACCGTCCAATGTGACGCCTATGATATCCTTGAAATACTCATCAATGTTGAGAGTAGTGTTTTTCACGAAAGGCCTGTCCGACTTTTTGAAGCTCTGCACCCTGTCGTCAAGAGCAAAATTGAAATTCTGGCCGGATCTGGCATCATATCCAAACATAAACCAACGCCTGTTATACTGCTTGACACAATATGGGCTGAACAAATACTCTCTCTCCTTACCACGGTATGAGCGGTACACCAAATCAATGGCTTCGTGATTTATCGTATGACTGATTATGCTACTCAAGAAATTAAGTCCCTTGAGTTCAGCACACTCATCAAAAAAGACAAGTTTTTCGGTATTGGCAACAATACCGAATCTGCATTCAAGATTCGTAATGACATCCTCAAGCCATATATTAGAACTCTTGTACTTGCCGAGCATATCAATGGTTGCCTTCAAGACTTTATAGTCCTCGTCCGAAAGACCCGACTTGAAAATTGAGAAATCCTCTTTATCATAGGCATAATAGCACTTGTGGCCATTGAACGTCTTGGCCTTTATTGGAGCCTCGTAGATTTGACGCATAGTCCTCATATCCTCGCGCAACGTCCTGATACTGATACCAGGCAAACCTTCCTGCTTATACAGTTTTTCATTAAGATAATCCTTAAGTTCATCCACAGTATATCTGCAGTATGGGTTACTGAAACATTGGTCAAGTATACGATATCTCAAAAGGGCATTCTTGTTCTGTGGCATAATTATAAGTATTTCGTGATTTACATATGCAAATATAACGTTTTGCAACAAAAAAACAAAAAAAGGAATCTCTATCCATCGACCACAACGGTCTCATCAAGAGCATCGTACGAAGGAGCATTCTGGCACCGGCCGTTCACGCACAGCGATGCCCTCTCCACCCTCTAGCGGCATCGAAGCCGTCGGAGCGCCTTACCAGAGACCACAGAGATGAACTGCGCGCCGCGGCAGCTTCTTGCTCAGTAGCCTTCTCCAGGCCCATATGCCAACGTATTGCCATCCACTCGTCCTTCGTCAGCACAAGCCCCTCCCTTTGCAACAAGGCAACAGAGCGGTAGCCGTGTCCCTTAATGGCTGTCCTACGTCGGTAGATGCGCCCGTCGGTGCCGTAATAAAGCTTGGAAGCCTTGCAGATATCGTGCAGCAATGCAGCAATGATAACACTGCTCCTGTCTACCCCTCGGCAATGTTGCAACGCGTTGCGACACACCCCAAGCGAGTGTTGGGCGAGCCCGCCGTACCAGTTATGATGACGGTCGACCGAGGATGGCGCAGTGTAGAAACCCACCCCGTCCAGATAGTCCAACACTCTGTCAATCCCCTCGCGGTTTGTACTCTTCAACAAAGAGATTATCTCACACTTATTCTTCTCAACTGTCTGGCTATCAAGTCCTGTTCTCATATCAGCGGCTCTGTTTTATTAAGTTAGTACTCTTGTTTTTTGCAAAGCTAAATCCAAACTATGCAGAATCAATGCACAGTTTAACAAAAAACACAAAAAAACGCTTTTTTATTCCCGGACAGCAGTTTCCGAGTCAAGGAGACCATCAAATGTTGCATAAAAGCAACTTTGCACATAGGCCTCGATGCTGTTCCCGTTCGAATCAAGAATCTCGTCATCTGCTATGCGCACACACATATAGACCGAATCCTTACAATCATCTTCAAGATTGGGGTAGCTTTTGCGGAGAGTCTCCTTCTCATAGCCGAACTGTGCATAGAATTCATTCAAGTCAGATCTATAAGGAACGCGCACAATGGCGACACCATCCTCTACCAGAACCGTAACAACGTGAACAACGCAGGATAGCATCTTGTCATTAAGGACAAGTTCCTTGCCCACGACATAAAGAGTCCCGTTACGTCGTTGCCAATCACACCGCTTGACCAAAGAGCCGGTCACCAGGTCTATCAAAAGGAAACAGTTCTGCACATAGCCGGAAATGGCAGGCACGAGTACCCCGACATCATCGGCTGACAGGATGAACTCATCGCATTCATCCTCGCCATAGTACTCGAATGCCGCGACAGCGTATCGGCCGTCATTGTACAAAACATCGGCATCTACTATACCTTTATAATCGTCAACATAATAAGAGACCGTCTTGCCTACATCATAAATACCCATATACCTTATTTATATATAGTTTAGAGAAATACCTGCACGGCAGCACACAGGCGAACAATAAACGAAAAAACCGTCACATCACAAGATATCAACAGTTTACCGTCGCCAATTAGACAGCAATGATTGGCTTACCGAAGAGGTGCATATCGGCGGGAAGAGTATACTCCAGCCTACCCTCTGTAGCACGGAGCGAGGCGAGCAACTTACCCAGGACGTTGCAACCGAAGTAGTACTTCCTGCCGTCCACCTCAACCAGCTTCGCCCCCCAGAAGAGGTTCGATGCGTAGTTGGTGGCTGTTGCATCCTCCACCGGGAGCAGTTGGGTCGAATGCAAGTCGGTGCGGAACTCACTGTTGTCGCGGTACTTGAGGTTGAGGCAGTACTTCATCCACTCGGTCTGCACCTCCTTCCAATCGGCACGTTCCTGTCCACGGAACTTGGCCTTGTACTCCTGCTTCTTGCGGGCATCGACTCTCTGTTGGAACAAGTTGTCCTTGAGCCAGTTATGTGCCTCGACACTGTCCATGCGGGCCATGTTGTAGAGAATCTCTATCTGACGGAAACGGAAATCTGCGTAATGCATCCACTTGCTCTGTTCCTTGAGAGGGAGAACCGACATGTTGTCGAGAGAATAGAAAGGAGTACCCTGCTTTGTAACGAACGGAACGCACTCCTCGGCCGGGTAGAGCCCGAACTTCTGCAACTGCACAAAATCCTCTTCACACTCGGGTATCAATGCCTCAACTGATGATACCACCTTACCTAACTCTGACTTCAGTCTCTCGTCCGAGAGCTGCTCCTTGATAAATGCTAACTTCATGTCCTTCATAGATAAGAAACTTTTCAGCAAATGTCCGAACTAATTGTGCAGAGATTCTTCACAGTTTGTAAAAAAAGAGAAGAAAGGAAAAAAGAAGGCAACCTCAAGGTTGCCTTCTTTACTACATAGACACGTTAACAAACGTAAGAATCCAATCAATTACCTACTTATCTTTTAGGGGCTTTGTAAATTACATAAAACAGATAGCGCCCATCTTGCGGCTTACTGTAAATTGGGATATCAGTATTGATAGTACAACTTGTATCATATACTACTCCATTAGAGTTATGACCATCAACAGCCCATCCTCGGCCAAAGCCACCATCGGGTCTGATAATCAGAACGTGCCCACTATCAGACGCAATCCTCAAAGATCTGTCGTGATTCATATTTTTCCATTGACAGCCCTCGACCTTAATCTCGTTTTCACCAGAATTTCTAATTTCATCTTCAAGAAGCCCATTCATATAGCCAAGCAACTTCGCAGCATAGATACTGCTGTTCAAATAGCGATCCGGATCATCTACACCAACTCTACTGTTCTCATCACGTCCTGGTGTAGTGTTCAACCTATATTTCAAAGAATACCTTCTGCAATTCACTCTTTCAATGATACTCTTGATTAACTGATGCGTAATTATCATTCCTAATTGTGAACACAAGAATCTGTCTGAATATTCTATAGTAAGATTTCTTCCCTTAGCACTCTCAATAAATTTATTAAGTGCCTCAGTATTTAAATTATCAATAAAACTTCCAGTTCTGGTATTGGTATAGCAAGGGATTTCGATCTCCTGCATATCATCAGTGTCCATTATAGGCGACCAGTTGCTTATTTTCTCAGCAATATCACAAGCCTTGAATTTCCACACACAATCAGCGGCCCATTTCTCGTTAAGTTGCATAAAATCATCTTTATTGGTGACGTATACAGTATCCCCAATCATCGCCAAAGGCTTATATGTACCATTGTTCCAAGCCATAGTTTTCAAATTCATTGCTTCGGGGAATGGGAAATATTCTGCTGGAACAATTTCTGGAGCATTCAGAACTACAAGGTTGTATTTACTTGCACCACGTGGCATCACCCCTGCTCTGGCATTCAGCCAACAAGGGTAGTTTCTGTCACAACGATAATTCCACTGTTCAAAATCATTGTTTACAAACAAGAACACATTCTCTGCGTTTATCTCCTGATTAACAGAATCTTCTATCTCGCTATACGAAGAACAATATGTATTAGCAGGAAATCCTTCAGGGATTACGACACGACTAGCAAACTCCCTTTCAAGCCACTCTTTGGTTCCTGCGATATCCACGTATTCTGCATAGCGCATGGTACTTCTGTCAAGAAGTTGTTCAATACGTTCACATCTTTCCAAGATATCACGCGCTCCATCAAAAAGCTCTGCAATCAATGACGGAAGCAGCTTTGCACGACCTGAACCGCCCTTTGCAACGTCAAACACACACAACGACAACTCGTCACTCTGCTCACGTACCAAGAAATCCAACTCGCCTCTACTAAAACCAATCTTTTGCGACAACCCATTACATAAAAGAATACCCAAAGTCGTTACAATTCTTTTATTCCTTTCGTTTGCGCTCATTCTTGAAACCTGCACACCACTGTCAAAGAGGGCCACTTCGCAATAATCAGTCTGAATAGAGCCACCAAGTACAATATTGGTCAAAATATTGGCAAGTGGGTTAGCCTCATCCATTTCACAATTCATACGATAACTATGTTTCCAAAACACACGACCCTGCGAGTTAGTAGTCTCCTCATACATCAAATTTATGATACTATCCTCTTTTCCATCCCATCTGCAAGGAGCAGGAACTGCATATCCACACTCCTTACATATATGATATCCGAATCCAAGTCCTTTGTCATAATAAAGAATGTGTGAGTTATATAAGTCCTCATTTGTTCTACAGGTATATAGTCTATGGGATTGGTTGTCCTCCCATTTACCTACTCCAATCAACTCCACTCCTATTTCGGCATTGAGAGCCTCTTTTTGGGTTTTTCTGGATACATCACTGGATGGATAATACCCTGTCGGGGTTATCATTTTAAGTGTTTTTCCAAAATGTGGCCATTCAACACTGTCACCGCAGCAAATAGGACACTGGCTCATTGCTGCCGTCAACCACGTGTGCTTATACTCACAATGTCTGATCTCTTGTACCGGATGAAGTTTGTTCCATTTCACTCCACCAATACGGTATGTGCGACCATCCACAAACACCAATCTACCTGGCGCATATTCCGACAATGCTGTGCGCAAGTCTCTGGTTGGATTCTCTGTCTTATCCCAATAACCAGTATTCTCCTTGAGTACCATCTCAACAATACCAACCGGCATATTGGCATTCGGTGTAAATTGATGATTAGAAAGGTGCGTCATAAAGTTACGATTCAACACATCTGCAAACTGCCAATATAGCAATGCGCCATCTTTTGTTGGCCATGCATCATTCCTATATCCATTCTGCCATTGTCCGGCAATAGCCATCAATTCTTCATCTATGTCTTTCGCAATAGAAGATATACTATTCTTTGTTTTCGTTATCAGACTGATGACATCATCATACTCCAAAGAGGTATTCTTTACCAGTCCCTGTATTTTTTGCTTTATTTCTTCAGCATTCTTTCTGTCAGGATCATTTATGTCAAGATTAAGCTTGGTAATCCAACCGTCCAACGTTGCCAAGAAGTTTCTAAACGGCGAATTGTGATGCGTATTATTATTGAAAAGAGATTTATAGTCAGAAGGGAATATCGTAACAATTGTATTTCCATCTATCGCAAAAACTTTAATAAAATTTTTGTCTGTATTTCTATTCTTTTCATTATCCAAATTATAATTTGTAAAGAACGTCGCAACTTTCAAGCCTAAATCCTGTTCACTATCCCGTCCAACGGATATACCTCTCTGATACTCTTCTTTAAAAAACTCTCTCAATAACATACTGTTGATATGTCGCTGAACTAATTGATGCGACGCACTTTCCAAGCCTATTTTGGGAGGCATTACAGAACGTTGTATGAAACCACCCAACGGATTATCAAGCATACACTGTCCTGTAGAGTCACCTCCACACAATGTAACACTCGCACTCTTATTCTGGTCACCACGTCCAGCACGTCCGGCACGCTGCTTGTAATTGGCAGGAAGCGGCGGAACATTATTCATCACTACAAGTTCAAGGTCACCCAAGTCAACACCCATCTCCATTGTTGTTGAACAGGCCATAATGTTCAATTCTCCTTTCTTGAACTTTTCTGTCTTTTCCTTTATTATACTACGCGCTACCTGGGCTGTATGCTCTGCCTGAATATACAGTGTATTGTATTCCGATTTAATACAATCAAGTATTCTTTCCAATTTTGCAGTCCAACGATTGAGAATATCGGCTCGTTTTGCTTCAAACCACTCTCTTGCGTTATCAGTAGTAGTAAATCGTTCCCATCTCTTTTCGCTACATACTATATTATATTTCCCATCCTTGCCTGGATATGGTGAGAAATTCTTCAATGTAGTGTCCAAAGGAATTTTCAGATGATCATCGAACAACAAAACTTCATCGTAGAGTTTGAATGCAATACGGGAAAGATTCATATAAATATCATCATCTCTATCATCACGCCAACCATTATATACTTTTTTTCTATCAACCCAATTCCAATTTATATGTTTACTTCTTTCTGCAATTCCTAATTCACCCAACAAGTTCCATAGACAATCGATAACGCCCTCAACAGCCTTTCTTTCTACAGGCAACAGATCATTAATAGTATCCCTTCCCAACAAGCGGCATAAAAGCATCACATATTTGTTATTTGCAATTTTAGGTTTAGTGATCTGTCTACGCAATCCTTCCTCCGTTCTGTAGTCTCGAATATCATCTATATCAATTTCCTTCCATTCAGAATTATATTCCTCACCATTCTTCATATCATATAATTTGAAAAACAATGACTGATTTGAGCGGATATTGTAGTCTATGAACAACTTTATCAAATCCTGCAAATCCTTACCTTCCAACTTATTCAAATCATTGGGAACAAGTCTATTGAAATCTTCAACTTCAGGAGGCAGACTCCTTGTCTTGACACTCTCGATATCCGGATAACACGTACACAACAGGCCCCAGTTTTCTGGAGAATTCTTTCCATTACCTGGTCGTTTATTCATTGTACGGTACAAGGCAGAGAGAACATATTTTCGTTTCAACAATTCCTTAGAAACCTCTTTTTTATTTGTTGCAAAAGCCAGATACATTGAATCACAGTTTCTATCGGCTAACAAAGCCTCCAATGCTTCTTGCCAGGTGATGTAAGCAACAACAGATTGCTTAGCCCCTTCTTTTAAGAGATTAGTATATTCACACCATTCTTCTTTTGTTAACTGTGGGTATTTTTGGTCCAGTTCTATATATCTGTTATAATTTTCATTTGATTTATTTCTTTCAAGCAATTTTTTATACAACACACTTGTTACCCAAACCTCTTCTGTCTCAATATTCTGCTTCAATGTAGGACCGGCAACAGATTGGCGGCTATCGGCAAATGTAATATACTTGCGTCCTTGACTAGGCAAGTAAGGATTAGTCGCCACGTCCGGATGTTCTTGGGTCTGCTCAAGAAGTCTAGGAGCTATCAAACGACCAATAAAATCAGCCGACATGTGGAATGAATGAAGCGGAGATGATTTCTTTTTACCCTTAGCACCACAACAAGGACACTCACAAATATTATCCTTTTTTATTTTGCTATATACAAATTTGCCTCCGGAAGTATTTGTCAATACATTCCCGGCCACATTTGCACGAAGTCCTCTTGGACTACCTCCATAGATACCAATAAAGAATTTATCTGTATCTATAACAGATGATGCATTGTCACCGTCATCATTTCCATCATCATCTACATCATCAATATCATCATCGTCAAGAGTAGAAAGGGCCTTTATATCGCGGGTATAATGTCCATCTTCCCCTAATACTCCCATACCTACAATTGCACCACATTCAGAACAATAATATGCATTTAATGGGGCTGAATCAAGTTTTCCTTCAACAAGAGGGATGCTGGGCAACAATCTAAAACACTGATTATCAGTCAACTTCGCGGGGTCTACATACAAGCCTCCAGTCAAACATTTGATAAAATAGTGCAATCTGACTTTAAGGTTTTCATCACACAAACCATCGATATTCGCTAATTTTTCTATTGTAGAGCCCGACGGAAAGAGTTGATTGAGCAGAACAAAATTGTTGTCATGCAACAATTTCGCCTTGTTATCCTCGAGTGATTGAGGTGTTGTACGTTCGCCTTTTACAATTTCTATATCCTGGGCTTCTTGGCCTGTTATATCAGCGATGAACTGTTTCAATTTGTTGTCATCGTTACCAATCGTTGCCGATGATGTGGCGAACTTTATTTCATTAGGTTTTTTACCACAAGCCTGCAATACACGACGCAACAACAGGGCTAGTTCTGCTCCTGCAGAGCCACTGAAAGTATGTGCCTCATCTATTACAATCCATCTCAAGGAATCAGAGAACAATCCTTGATCCTTGTCACGTAAAAGCATATACTCCAACATTGACGGGTTGGTAAAAAGTATATTAGGCTTATTGTTTCTTATAGATTCACGACTACCGATTTCGTTATAGAACAATGCATCTTTATCAACGCCACGCTCACGCTCAGGAGTATTGCCATTGTAGACTGCAAATTGCAACTTCTTTTCACTAAATCTGATATAGTCACTCATACGTTCTCTTTGATCCTCCATCAAAGCATTCAGCGGATACAGGAATATCGCCTCTACGGCATTCCTACATTCATCTTGTTGCAAATCTTTTGACAAGTCGTGTATAAGAGGTACCATAAAACACTCGGTCTTACCAGAGCCGGTTCCTGATGTGACAACGATTGATTTGCCATCTTTTAACAACGTCTTCCAACTTTTATACTGATGGTCAAAAGGCCTATTTGGCATATCGATAATATTGTTCTCATCATTTTTAGGCAGACCTTTTTTCCACCTACGCCATATGCGAGGATTTACAACCGATCTCCAGTCATCATCATTTTCGGCAGCTTTCCATTGTGACATATCCTCAACAACAATATTTTCACTTATATTGTCTTTGAGAATTGTTTTCAGTTGTTCACCATACAATTCAATCATCTTGGGAGAAAATTCCTCCCACATATGAATAATCGTTTCTTGAATCTGTTTACTACTGTTTTCATATAGATTCTTAAAATTCATTCTTGTACTCATAGCAATATATCTTATATGTTATTTAATCTGTTTAGCTCTTTATTTACCTCTTCCCTGTCAGGAATAATATCGGGACATTTACCTTCAGCTGTCAGTATATACCTCATAAAGTTATACGCCCCTCTCACGCCTTTGCTTACTTTCCATTTCAAATCACAATAATTCTCAAGCAGATTCTTATAAAATTCTTTTGGGCGATACATCAGAAGCTTTACAACAAGTTCCTTTTTTTGCACGCAATTCCCTGTTATCTTCAACCAAATATTACGAGGGATAAGTAACCAATCGAAACCAAGTTCCTCTGCCATTCTCCACAACTCTACGTAATTAACCTGCTTATTGTTCATTGAACAATATTCGCAATAGCCAAGATAGAATTTAGCCAAATTTACCTCAACAGAGTTGTTTGAAAATTCCCTTCTGATATTGCAGGATTTTATATGGACACCTCCATCGCAATACTCTACTTTAATGTTTGCATTACATTTTCTGTCACCATTACAACAAGATGGGACATATGTCAAAGCATACAATCTATCCATTACAATAAAATAGCAGCCACAGCTGCAAACAAAATCAAAGTGCTTGAATGTCGCCATTTCCAGTGGGTGTGCTCCGTTTGCGACATACTGGCACAATCTCTTTATCCTAAGATGAGTTTTAGTAGCATTATCAACCGTTTCACGGTTTGATGATACATATATAGGTTCGTAATAACTGATTGGCGACAATTTGTTACCATTTTTATCATACAATGATTGCAATATCACTCCATCTGATTTATTATCAATGTTTAAAGTAAGATATTTACAATTACCAGTACCAATTTCTACCCCAAGTGTAATATCTGTCAGTTTGTCATCATTCAACGCCAGGAATTTGAAACAGATATTTTCGGCATTGACATCGTTACCGCTATCCGCATAATATTTCTGGAGCTGTCTGTTATATTCTATAGGCTTGGTATAAGCCTGATAAGTGAACTGACTGTCCACCTTTATCTTGGTATTATTCGTTTTTTTGTCAAGCACAGTTTCGCGCAATCTTGACATCAATTTCGGACGACAATCAGCATCCACAAATTTTCTACTTACACCATTCTCATCCATTACTCGCACTTGATACTGGTTAGAAAAGCGGATTGGGATTGCATCATTTGTTCCATCAATTGCATCTTCCCTAAAGCGGTCGCGTCTACGAAATGGACGGACAACATTCAAATCAAAGCTACAAACGCCATCATCAACCCTTACTGACCTGTAATCCTCATTTACACTATCATAGGTAAAAGTATCACTTATTCTTTTATTGTCTCTATTGGGACAGGAATATGTTATTGTACCTTGCCTTTCTTCTATGTGTCTGGTGATTGTTGCTTCTGGGGGCAGTATATAACAATGTATCGGTTTTGATTGTACACCGTTAGTTGTAATTCTGAAAATCACATATCCTGTAATATCCCCGTTTCCTCTATATTTTTCATATCTGCAATCATCCGGTTTACGATATTCAACGCTTTCAATCTGAAGTTTTCTATAAGTATTTAATTGTATTGCGTCAAACTTAACCGGATACTGTAACAAGTACGCATCTTGCTCCAGTCCATTACCTTCAATCCTAATTTTATTATTCTCAATCTTCACATATGGCAACTTTGCAATAGGATGTATAGAATCAGAGTCCGGTTCAACCCAAACCCTTTCAACACTGTTGTACAGTTTTTTATTTTTTCTATCGGTTTTACTACTAACAAGTTCTATGCTTTCAGAGAACTCCACCCATCCGTAGCCCTGAACAGGAGAAAAATTATCAACATCACGCACAGTCCATTTGTCTGTATCATACAATACCGCAGCGACTTCGGAACGGACTCTACAACTTTCTTTATCCTTCCATTCGAAATTATTGACTTTACAAAATTCAATATACCCCTCAGAAGGAAATTTCAACTCTGGAGATAGAGGTTTCACATAATTCTTATCTTGTGAAACATAATTCACTACAATAGGTGTAGACGCATTATCACTTGAAAGCGCAGGTAGTTCAAATTCGCTTTCCCAAGTTGATGAGCGGTATGATGTGACTTCTGCATCAACAGTATTGTTAGGAACAAACTGATGTCTGATTTTATCAAAACTTAACGCAAACACATATGAAGGCTCTGCAATTCCCCACAAGCCAGTTAGTCTCTTTACAGATATCACATCTGCCGGAAATTCGTCATAACCATCACAGTTACATTCTCGCATCCTGAGAGTTCGATAAATAGTAAATTGTTTATTGGATTTCCACACTCTATACCTGATATAGAACTTATCTTGGATTTTAAGATTTCTACCCTCTTCCAAAAAGTCTATAAAGTCTTTATACAACTTACTGCAACGATCACCATCACTGCAGATATTTACAATTCCACCATTTCTGATTTCATTAACATAAGCATATATGCTATATCCGGATTGGTAAGAATGAATAAGCGTTTTATCGTTAAGGTCTTCAAGCGCGTCTTCAACATCTTTTCTATCACCCCAAATATTATAGGCAAATCCGGCTAAAGAGGTTGCTTGTTTATTCACGATATAATGAACCGGCAAACCACCTTCCACCTGAATTGAGCGCAACCACTCGTGAGAGCCAGAATCGTGTTGAAATATTCGATACTCTTGCCTCTTTCCACCAAAATATTCTTGTGCAATACTAGAACTTTCGCCATCGAGCCCTATACCGGCAAGAACATTAACGCCATTGTTTCCATTCCATTCCCGTTTAAAATATTCCGCAAGATAGGCAACCACAACAAAAAGGCAATTCTTATTTTCTACATATATTTCCTTTATGTATTTCTTGCAATCTTCAGATGTAAGGATCTTTCGGGCTACGGCGTACTCTTCGCAAGTAATCTTCCATTGCCATATGTAATCGAATGTCTTCACAATATCATCACCACCACGACATTCTACAAGAGCGCGATATAATGACAAAAGATCTACCTTTACTGAAGTTTTCAATTCATTTGTTTCATTCCCAGCATTTGCCGTATCATTGTTTATATTTACCGACACAACGCGACTCCTTGTTCCTTTTTTTATTGTTTCCACATAGATTTTATCGCCACATAATGGAATGTTGACAGGATAGTCCTTTCCTTTTTCTTCTTTGTATTTTTTCTTGGTGTCAATATATTTTTTGAAGGATATCTCACCATTATGTTCATCATATTCATATGCCCAACATTCTTTTCCTTTAGGCAACAAACATAAGCAATCTGGCAAATTCCACTCTTTTTCTATCAGTAAGTTCAAGCCCTCACGGTTATATTTTTTCCATGAATTGTATGTCCTGGCATTGTTACATCGGGCCTTTATCAATTTTACTATCTGATTGGAAGTTGCATCACCCCAAAAATCCTTCAAGGTTTCCCACCCAGTAGCAAATATAGTTTCTGCAACAAGTGCTACAACAAAACATTTCGTTTTCGTTGTTTCACCCTGCTGAGAGAGGAATTCAATTGCCGAAAGCATATTATTATTGGTATTCATATAGCTCATTGTGTTATATTGTAATTTGTGCCGATCCTTTCGACATTATCGCAAATATCTCATTTTTAAACCACAAACACAAATTTTACGTTCCTCAATATAGAAAATTTTTCACCATAGTTAAATCTCGTTTATACACGTTGCAATTATGTTGTACAAAACACTTAGCAACTAATCAGCATTTCTAGACTATGCTCTAAAAATCTGCTGTTTAAAAGTAAAAAAAATATCAATTATACATCAACTCTGCACAATTAATCATTTTCTTTGTAAAAATTAAAACCAAACGCATATGAAAAGATTCGTTGAGGCACACAATAGGGATTTCAGTACTGCTATTGCAGAGGTAAAAAAGGGACACAAGAGTTCTCATTGGATATGGTACATTTTTCCACAGGTGGCCGGGCTTGGTAGCTCCTATAATTCACATTTATATGCCATCAGTTCCCTTGATGAGGCCGAGGCATTCCTTGCCGACAGCACTCTGGGCGCGAATTTGAAGGAGATTTGCAGGGCTCTGCTTTCGCTCAATGGGGTATCGGCCTACGACGTCTTTGCAGATGATGCCAAGAAAGTCAGGTCATCAATGACCCTATTCGATGCTATTGCTCCGGGTGAGATTTTTGAAGAGGTGATAGAGAAGTTCTTCAATGGCGAGCGCGACAGGCGCACTCTATGTCGTCTGTCACTCTACGAGCGCGTGACCGATGCACTGAAGTTCATTGGTGCCGATGCTGGTGATTTCTCAGTCACTCCGCATATGTACACCCAGCGCAGCGACAATCCAATGCACCGTTTCAGCCACCTGTACAGGGTGATGATTGGTTGCGCACTCATCGCCCGTAAAATCAATGAGCCGCGCCTGGGACTGCTTGCCTTGATTGGTGCATTCATTCACGACCTTGCACGCACCAATGACGGCTCGGACTACGAACACGGACGCAAGGCTGCCGAACAGAAGCTCCCAAGGCTTACCCGTATTCTTTCAAAATACAACATCACCGATGAGGAGTATGACATCATTGCAAAGGCTACGACGTACCACGACAAGAGCAAGAGAGAGATTTATCGCGACCTCACCGGCAGCTACCGCACTGCGGCATTCATTCTGAAGGATGCCGATGCGCTGGACCGTTGCAGATTCAATAGGAGCGATGCCCGCCTGAAGCCCGATGCTCTGAATTTCAGGGAGAGCCGCCGATGCATTGCCCCCATTGACTTCGTTTGCAAGGAGAGTCGTAGGAAGAACTGCATACATCGCGAGATTCCATTCAAGGAGTTCATTGAGGTAGCACGTTTCTGAGCGCTTGCAACCGGAGATACAGAGCCCCCTATCCTTTAGCCACTGTATTGGCACAAGTGGCAAACACAAACTTTTTTTCGGAAAAGAATAAAAAAACATCAACTATGCAACACTGCTGCATAGCTGATGTTTTACTTTGCACCGTTGCTTGAGAGATTGCATTCCACTGCTTGCCCAAATGAAGTTTCACTTTTAAACTATACCTTATATAATATGAATTGTTCCAATGAAAGAAACATCGACGTCGAGAGAGAAAAAGAGAAGCCATTATCAGCTAATCCATTCCCGGATTTAGCGTTGCTTGAGGCTAATGAGAAGTTTCATAATGAAATTCTGGCCTTCAAGCCCCAGGAGTTGTTAAGTGAGTATAAATAAAGAAGGTAAAGAGTATGGCATTTTACGGAAAATTGAAACATTACTACATCGAGAGTATTGAGGATTTGTTGGCAAATGTGGGACATCTGCGCCCCTATCTGCGTGTGTATGATGAGAAGGAGTCTATACTCTTTAACTCAAGAAGCAGGGGCGAGAGTAAGATTCTGAGCAATTTCCACGCAAGTAGCGTTCCCCTACCCTGGCGTGGAAAGTTGTTCACCAGTGTCGAGGCAATGATCTTCTATACCTATATCGAGGACAATTGCAAGAATCCCAAATGGGAAGAGAAGAAAAAAGAGGTGCTTGAGCAAATACTCTGTAGCCGGCACGGACGTGAGGTAAAGGAGATAAACCGGCAGTCCAAGCTCTATAGCAAGGTCAGAAAGGTCACTGTTCAGGAGATTGGTGAGGATAATTGGGACCTCTATGCCTGGAAGGTTGCCTGTGATGCCGTTAAGGTGAAGTATGAGCATTGCCCCGAATTCCGCAGCTTTGTCGATGCCAACCGTGGCAAATCGTTCATCGAGAACAGTTGGTGGAAGAAAATTCCTAAGGCTGGTGTGCTGAAGGTTACTGATGAGAGCAGTCCTTATTTCGGTAAATACATAGGTTGCAATTTCACCGGTGTAGCCATTCAACGTTGCCTGCAGGAGAACTGATTTTTTATCTTTTCCCGAAAAGAATCCAAAAAAGTTATCTGTACATCAAGAAACAAAAAAGATGAAGGGGAGAGAATAAAACTTCAAAAATTTAGTCCGGATTTTATCGACTTGATATAATTTTACAACTGATTAAAACAACTACTAATCAAAAGAAATACTATGGAAATAATTTTTGCAATAGTTTTGGGAGTGGCATTGGGTGCGTTCATTGGCTTTGCTGTCGCACGCGGTAAGAACAAGGAGCAGCAGAACATCACCGACAAGCTACGCTGGCAGTTGGACAACGAGAAGGCTAACGCCGAACTTATATCACTGAACCTGCAACAGCAGATTGCAAACACCAAGAGCGATGCAAAAGAGCAGATTGAGAGCATAAAGGCCGACTGCGAGAAACGCATTGCCGAGGTGAAGAGTGATGCCGAGAAACAGAGCGCAGATGCACTGGCCGCACAGGAGAAGAGACACGAGGAGGCCATCAAGGCGCAGCAGGGGCTCTTTGACGAGACTATGGCAAAGGTTACCGCACAGGTAAAGAGTGCCACCGATGATATGCTCAAGCAGCGTCAGAAGGAGTTTGCCGAGTCAAGCAACACCAATCTGGGGCAGATTGTGAACCCGCTGCGCGAGACCATAGAGAAGATGAAGCAGACGATGAACGACAGCACGCTCAAGCAGACCGAGCTGAGTAGCGAGATGAAGGTGAACCTTGAGAACATGATGAAGCACAGCGAGGCAGCAAAGCAGAGTGCCGACGAGCTTGCGCGCGTGTTCAAGCACAAGAGCAAGGTGCAGGGTGACTGGGGCGAGCGTGTACTCGATGAGTTGCTGGCATCACAGGGCTTGACACAAGGCATTCACTACGACATACAGGCAACCATTCGCGATGCTGCCGGCAACGTGGTGCGAACCGACACAGGCAGCAACCTGCGCCCCGATGTCATCATGCACATTGACAACAACCGCGAAATCATCATCGACTCAAAGGTGTCACTTACAGCCTTCTGGGACTACATCAATGCCGAGAATGAGGAAGACCGCCAGAAGCACCTGAAGGCACACATTGAAAGCATCCAGAGACACGTAAAGGAACTGTCGAAGAAGGATTACTCCTCATATATCAAAGCCCCAAAGGTGAGGATGGACTACGTGATTATGTTCGTGTCACACACCGGTGCCCTGTGGACCGCGCTGAACGCGCAGCCCGACCTTTGGCGCAAGGCCATGGAAATGAACGTGTTCATTGCCGACGAGCAGACTCTCTTTGCTGCGTTGAGAATGATAAGCCTCACCTGGGCACATATTGCCCAGGCCGAGAATCACGAAAAGGTCTATGAGCTTGCTAACGAAATCCTTGACAGGGTCGGCAAGTTCTTGAAGAACTACGAGAGCATTGGCAAGGCCATTGAGAATGCCCAGAAGGCATACGAAGAGGGAGAGAAAAAACTTACCCCTGGCGGACAAAGCATCATCAATACCTGTGCAAAGCTGGAAAAACTCGGTGCAAAGCAGAGTTCAAAGAACCCTATCAGACAGATTGAGTCGGCTACCGGCATTGAGTGACCTTTGCAGGACATTATGCAGGAGAGAGAACCGACAGAAGAAACCATACAATCATAAAGTAACGAACGATGATGACTGTTGAATTGTCGACAACAGAACGACCTGTTCTGAAAAAGGGAGTGAGTGAATACAAATTCACCGGAGTGATGAGTGTAAGTCTTGCAAGAGGACTTGCAGGAATGGCATTCGATGCCATAGACATTTCTGAGACTGAATTCGAGGAGAAGGAGGTCGAAGAACACGTGTGTCTGGGGTGGTCACACTGCGGGCCAGTATACGGGCGCTCCTATATGCGCCGATACAATGCCCTTGATATTCTTATAGAGGGGACAAAGGCAAAGCATCTTGTTCTGCCGGCATCACTCACCCGCAAACGCCTCAATGCCGTGAAACGCAATGACGCAATCCGTAGCGTTGCCATACCCGACGATGCCAAGCTCTTCTCAATGAAAGACGGCAACCTGTACAACAAAAAGGGTACAATTCTTATGTTCAGCAACAAGCCTGTTAAGTAACAGACAAAACATATTAGTCCGAACTTTATGACAACAGATTCAAGAAACCGTATAATTGGAGCCATAATAGGCGATGTAGTTGGCTCCACTTTCGAGTTCAATAACAAGATTCCCGGCAGGTTCAAGCTGTTCAGGAGTGACTGCACGTTCACCGATGACACCGTGCTGACAGCAGCAATAGCCGACGCGCTGTTGCACGGCCGCACATTTGCCGATGCCATCTGGGACTGGGGCAACAGATATGTATATGCCGGCTTCGGGCATTCGTTCAGGAACTGGAAAAAGCGCAGGGAGAAAGACCCCGATGCCACAAACGACAGCAAGGGTAACGGCAGCGGAATGAGAGTCTGCCCAGTAGGTTTTTTTGCCAAGTCCATAGAACAGGCAATGTCACTTGCAAAAGAGAGCGCAGTAATCACTCACAACTCACCAGGGGGCATAGCCGGCGCACAGGCTATTGCTGCAGCAGTTTTTATGGCAAAGCAGCAGAAAAGCAAGGAGGAGATAAGGAATTTTATCGAAGAGGCCTTCGGGTACAATCTCTGTTTGACTCACAACGAGATACGCAAGCTTGTAAATGACTCCGACAGCGCAGAGAAGACACACAGGGAGCGCGAGTGGGCCGAAAACACCTGTCCCGTAGCCATTATGGCGTTCTTGTACTCTACTGGCTACGAGAGCGCCTTGAGGATTGCCATATCCTATGGTGGCGATGTGGACACCATTGCCTGTATGGCCGGTGGCATAGCTGCAGCCTATTATGGTGTCCCCCAGGAGATAATCAACGAGGTTGCCGGGTATCTGCCCAAAGACATCATTGACATAGTAAACGAGTTCGACGGTTTGAGCCTTGAGAACAGGAACACTCCACCACAGATTGACCGCTGGGCGAAGCAAGGGCACGTGATGGTATACGGAAGTGGGAAAGAGATGCTCAAAGAGAGCAAGGACGGAAAGGTTTTGCGAAACAATGAATCAAAAGGATATGTTGCCGACCGCCATTTCGGTTCAAAGCATCAGCTGGAAGGATTGTGCGGGAAAGCATATGCCATACCTACAGTAGGAGCATCACTGGAGGAGGTAAAGGAATCAGTGGAAAGATTCGTTGATTTTGCCATCAAACACCCCGAACTTACATTCCTTGTCACAAAGCTCGGCTGTTCAAAAAAGGCCGGTTTTTCACCGGCGGAGATTGCACCGATGTTCAAGGGGGTCAACGACAGCCCCAACGTATACCTGCCAAAGGAGTTCCGCCGGATTATAAAGGCACAATAACAACAATCAACATTTATTCTATTTGGTTTGCCAGTATCGGTAAAATATTCTATTTTTGGGGAAAATAGAACACAAACAAGAAGAGAGCAAAGCCCGGGTTGCAATATTCTTTATTGCATTATAACACATTTGTTTTTAAAAAAGTAATGATTTTATCGGACTCTTCGGGGCCTATAGCAAAGAGTTCCAGGTGTTGTCTATACGGCACCATACCTTCACGTAAGGTCGGCCCGCAATCCAATTTATTGGATGTACGTTATATGCTCTAGGGCTTTCTCTCTTCTTTTCATTTGAACTATGTTATCCTTTATTGAATACGCATCGGAAAAACGCATTCTTGAACTTTTGGTCAAGGAACGTGTAAAGGCAGCCCTCAAGGGCAAGCTGAAGGATGTGGCGTCATCCGACATCGCCAGGAAAGCAGAGCTGGGTAGGTCCCTGACCACAGCAGAGCAGATTTCACAGCTTATGCCTCCACGCAATTCGTGGCACTGGCCACAGAAGAAAGACCGTATCCAAAAGGACGGGAAAGAGAAAAAGAGCGAGAAGCAGATACTGACAAGGTGCATTGCAACAACCATAAAGATGGACCGCAAATCACCCGACAAGCATCCATACCTTGAACGTCTCGACTCATTTATTGAGCAGGTGCGCAAGGACATCACAGCCGGCACGCCCCTGGAGTTCAGCTCGATCAGGATTACGGGAAAGGTGAAGAAGACAGATGACGAGGGAGTAACGATCCTGCGCCCCATATGCATCTTTGAGTCACTGCGCGAAAAGCTTCTCATTGCGCTTGCCAGCAAATACCTGTCGGAGGTCTTTGACCCGTTGCTTCACGAAGAGATTCTATCCTACCGCCCGTTACGCCGCTATCACAACAGCACAGAGCCGATCCTCACCGACAGGGACAATGCCATAGAGAACCTACAGGCCTATCGCAAGGCACACCGGCGGGAAACGATTTATGCGGCGGAATGCGACATACAAAAATATTTCGACACCATAAACCACGATGTCATACGACGTTGTTTCTCAAAATTCACCCTAAAATTGCAGGAGCAGCATCCTGATTTTGAATATCTACACGTGGGAAGAATAGTGGAAGCATACCTGAATTCATACTCTTTCTACAGGAATGTGGCGGTGGAGAATGAGAAATTGATGAATTGCGAATCGCCCAGAAAATACGAATCGCCCAAAGAGAACCTGTTCATTGAAAGGGGATGCTACACTGCCGAGGAGTTCAATCGTTCTACCGGTAAGATAGGTATTCCACAGGGCGGAGCCTTGTCTGGACTCATTTCCAACATCGTTCTATGCACTGTCGACCAGGAAAGTATCCTTGCGAAGCCCGACGGGAAAAGGTTCTTTTGCCGTTATGGCGATGACATTATGCTTATGCACACATCAAAGGATGAGTGCAACAGACTGATAAAAGAATACTGCAACAGCCTCACAAAGAACAAGCTCCTATACCACGAATTCGTAAGTGTCGCCGACAAGGAGTTCAGGCGCGAAAACGGAGCCACAAGACCTTCGCTATGGGACCAGAAATCGCGCAGCCCGTTCCTTTGGGGGCGCAGCAACGACGACAAGGAATCAGTAGACTGGATTGGTTTTCTCGGATACGAGATACGCTACACCGGCGAGGTACGTATGCGACGCTCATCATTGAACGAGAAGTTCAAGAGCATCAAACGCAGATACCGCACCGGAGCAAAGACCAAAGTGGCCAGGGGCGAATTCAAGAAGGACCTGGAGAAGGAAATCCTGAACAGGATTGAGAGATTCAAGAGTGACGGCCTTGTTACCGCCAGGAGCCTCACCCGCAACAGATACAGCACGACACAGGCTCTCAAGCTCAACAGCTATGCAAGCCGATGGCAATATCGCCTGTTGTACAAGATTGCAAAACGGAACAACCTGCCGGCCGATGCAGCAGAGAAATGGTGGCAGACTGCAAAAGAGTGCGGAAGCATTAATTACCTCAAGACCATATCAAAGAGATAGAACATAGCGCCTATGAAAGAGTACACAGCCTCGGCCGCGAGATATGAGGCCGCCAATGACACATACCGCCGTTGTGGCAACAGCGGCATACTGTTGCCGAAGGTAAGCCTGGGTTTTTGGCAGAATTTCGGTGCCGATGCATCATTCGAGAATTGCCGCTCGATAGCGCGCCTGGCATTTGACAACGGCGTGACACATTTTGACCTTGCCAACAATTACGGCCCACCGCCGGGAGCAGCCGAGCAGATGCTAGGACGT
>JAEIGA010001883.1_pt1 | contig 33396 bp, 8 predicted proteins | sample 9270691 | NCBI WGS metagenome assembly JAEIGA01 (sample SAMN17057246, study PRJNA624740) | gut metagenome | biome: biome; isolation source: fecal sample | host: Bos grunniens | place: China: Xizang | collected 2019 | reverse complement strand
TGTAATGGTTGGAGCTGGTTTTAGTAAAAATGCTGAAAAGATAACTCAGACCGACAAAACATTTTTGGATTGGAATGCTCTTGGCGATGTGTTTTTTGAAAAAGTTAACGGTCACAAACCAAATTCGGATAATCAATATCTGAATGTGTTGAAATTAGCAGAAGAAGTTGAGGCTGCTTACGGGCGCACGGTTTTGAATCAACTTATTAGAGATAATTTGCCTGATGACGAATACGCTCCGTCTGATCTACACGAAAAACTTCTTAATTTAGGGTGGAAAGATGTATTTACCACAAATTATGATACCTTGCTGGAGCGCACACTCGAAAGAATTACAGACAGGCATTATAGTTTGATTTTAAATAAAGAGGACTTAATATATTCTTCAGACCCAAGAATTATTAAACTTCATGGCAGTTTTCCTTCAACACTTCCTTTTGTTATAACAGAAGAAGATTATAGACAATACCCGAAAAAGTCCGCAATATTTGTAAACACAGTTCAACAAACTTTGATTGAAAATGTATTGTGCTTGGTGGGATTCTCGGGAGATGATCCTAACTTTTTACAATGGATTGGATGGATCCGAGATAATATTGGCAAGGACATCGCTTCGAAAATATACTTGGTGGGGCTTTTTAATTTGTCAACCGCGCAACTAAACCTGCTTAATTCTCGAAATATCGTCGTGTTAAACATGCGAAAGTGTCCTGCCGTTAAGCCCAATGATTTTCATACTGGTTTAGAATTGTTTTTTGATGCGCTAAAACAGTTAACACAAGAAAAAGATGAGGTTTTGTGGCCCACGGATCAATCATATCATCATATCGACTTTAACGAAACCGACATTGAAGAAAAAGTAAAGCCAATTATAAATGAATGGGCTAACTCAAGAATTTCGTATCCCGGCTGGCTCGTTGCGCCCTCGGATAGACGAAAATCGTTATTGTGGAAAACAGACTCTTGTCATCTTGATGTTTTTTACCACATTCAGAAGGGAAACTTTACCGGAAAAACTGCACTCGAATTTTTGTACGAATATAATTGGCGTATTAACAAATGCCTAAAACCCATTTTACGCACGGAAATAAATGTTTACGAAAAAGTTTTGTTTGCCATAAATCCTTTTTCGGGGATTCTTTGTTTGGAAGGAAATGAACAATCGTACAGTAGATCAGAATCTGACTGGAAGACTGTCAGCCAAAAATGGATTGATTTGTATATTGATTTATTGAGATCATACAGAGAAAACGGTTTGTTTGATAAATTCAAAATTGTGATTAACAATTTAGAAAAAATCAAACACGAGCTTGGAGTGGAACAATACGCTAAGATATGTTGCGAAAAAGTAAGACAACAACTTTTTGCACTCAATATTACGGAAGCGTCAAAAGAATTAAAATCTTGGCCTCGCAACGTGTCCCTTCCCGCATTTGAAATTCAAAGAGCAGGACTTCTAATAGAACTGGGTGATATCTCGCAAGCACTTAAAGTTTTGTCTGAAGAACTTAGTTACATTAGAAAAGGACCTGTAAAGGAAATTAATCATTTCAGAATTTCCACAGAAGCATATCTTGTTCGCTTAGTTTCTTACGCTAAGCAAGCACTAAGAGATTTTGATAGAACAGAGGAGGAATTAAGTACCAAGAAACTCAGCAAAATGTATGATGTGTATGCTGAAATTGAAATATTTGAAGCATTGTTAAAAGAACGTCCTGAGAAAAAAAGTGAAACTGAAGAATATGATATCAATCGTGTCACGCGCACCATTATATCGGGGGATACGTCATATATAGATGCGTTTCAGTTCGTTAGATTCTTTGAAGAAATTGGCAGTCCATACAATTGTAATCATATTGTTTCAGCAAACAAAGCATGTATTGAAGCGATTAACAGAATTAACCCATATTCACCGCTTTGGTCTTTAATTCTTCAAATCAAGGTAAATGATGACAAGTTTAAAAACAAAGTATGGTCAAGAGAAACCATATCGCAAATGTCAAATCAAGAAATTGAGGATACAGCGGAACTTTGTATAACAGCGGTAAAGAACAATCTTGAATACATCGAAGAAAAGAATCCTTTCAACGAAGCCAATTTCCAACTTGGTATAGCTTCTGTTGTACCGGAACTCCTGTCCAGATTGTGTACCCGTATGTCTGATGAAATGAAGCTGCGAACATTAGAGTTGCTTGATTTGATATATCGTTCTAAGGCTCCATCTAATTTCAAAAATCTTAAGCATCTTGCCATGCGACTTGTGGGTAGCATGAGTGAAAGATTGAAAATTGAAAATTTCAATGCGCTTATGAAGACTTATTTATATCAGCCACAACATGAGGTGGACAGGCTTGATTTTGCAGATATATTCGAATCATTTAATTACTACAAGGAAACCGAAGACAAATATAAGGCCACCAAATTGGATGAGCAAATAACGGAAATACTATTTCAGCTTTTGGAAAAGGAGGAGGTTCGCGAAACTGCCCTGACCAGACTCGTTTATTTATATGGCTTCGGTTTGTTGTCGCAAGATGAAATATCTGCATTCCAAAAGAATATATGGAGTCATGTGAACGAGGATGGATTACCTAAAATACCGAATATTTATTCAAAGAAGTACATTTTAGATCTTCCTGCCCCAGAGAATATTGATGTCCATTCGTTAATAAAAAAATATATTCTCTCCTTGGACCTCCCCAAAGAAGCCAAAGGAATTACCACATTTTCAACTTATCGTAAGCCACTGCTTTTATTAGAGCTTGAAACCTGTTCCAGTTCATTTAAATATTCGGAAGGTATTAAATGGACAGCAAAGGAATTTGATGTAATTGTTGGCAAAATTTTAGAGGTTTGGAATCAAGATATTGCATTGCTATCCGATAAAGACAAAGATAATTTGGAAAGTAGTGAACTGTTTGCAAAAATCTTTGAGAAATATAGCTCAGTAGATAATATTTTAGCCCAAATAATTATTTCGAGCAAGATTCCGGTAAACGATAACACCAATCTAAAAAGTTTATTGTCCGAATTCCAAAAATATGCGATAACTTCGATTCAGCTCAAACTGCTTATGACGGATGAATTAGATTCTTTCGACACAATGTACGATATCATTTGTGGTTCAGATTTGCGAGAAATAAATGCAGCATGCGAAGCAATATACACAGCGGTAAGTATGCAAAAGAGCGGACATAAGGTTGCGATAAATTCTTTGCTCAGAAAATTGTCACTAAACGTACGTATAAGACGATTCCAAGGATTATCTTCAGTAATGCATTTGTTCTATAATTTGTTCTATAGTGATTTGCTAACCGATGATGAGGAGATAGTAGGCAACCTTGTTTTTGGCTTGAGTCACTTGATAGAGGAAACAAAACTATCGAATAATACGTTGGGATGTAGCACTAATCAATGTTTGCGCTTGCGAGCAACGTCAAACTTATTAGCATATATCATGTATAAGAAACTTGTTGACAATAAAGGCGTTCTTGATAAATTGCTTCCTTGGAAAGCATTAAGCGACGACTTGGCGGAGTTTTCAGAAGTGCGAAATAAATGGATTGACGCATAATACAAAAGGTGGCAGAACTTCTGCCACCTTTTGTCCATACAAATATTAAGCTTATAAAGAATAATTATAATAAAAAACAAATCCGAACCAATTTCGATTGACGAAATAGTTCGGATTTGTTACGTTTGGTGACCCGTACGGGAATCGAACCCATGTTTCCAGCGTGAGAGGCTAGCGTCTTGAACCGCTTGACCAACGGGCCGTCAGCCTAAAGATTATACCACACAAGTTTCGGCTTGTCAATACCTTTTTTCAAAAAAATTAATTTTTTTATTTTTTTAATATCCCGCCTGCCTCTTTGCTCGAAATCGGGAGGCAAGCGGGATATTTTCAGAGATTATTTTGCGTCAAAATAGCGGACAAGTCCGATGATGTGGCTGCTGAGCGCACGAATCGAGCTTGCCAACGCCACGTAACGGCCACGATAGACGGTAAGCACCGTCTCGGTTCTGCTTCCGTCAGCATTGGTTACGCTTCCGATCGTGAAGGTTCTGTCCCCCTCTGTCGCCTTCAGCACCGTCCCCTCGTCAGGAGTTTCACTTTCGGGGTGCTCCACCTCGTAGCCCTTGTAGTATACCAGATTTCCCTTGGCATCGTATTCATAAACCATTACGTTTGAGGAGAAATCCGAATTGTAAAGTCCCTTATTGCTGTTTTGGTTGGAGTTGATCAGGTTGCCCTGATACACCGTATCGTAGAAGCCGACCTGCCTTGCATGATAGATCGTTCCATCCTTGTCCATAAAGGTGTTGGCCACGACGGTCTCCGCGCCGTCGGAATCCAACATGATCAGCTCCTTGCCAAGGTCTATTGACCGATAAATACTTTGGTCACAGTCGCGCAGGCGGTACCAGATCCAGCCCACGCAGACCTTGGATTCCAGAAGCGAAAGAACGTAGTGCTCATAATAGGTCGCGCGATCCTTTTGCGTGAACACAAAGGCACCCGCCCCCGTCGAGCTTGCCAGCATCCAGCCGTTGGCGTCGATGGCATCAAAGCTCATCGCGTAAAATTCGGTCACGATAAACGGCTTTCCCGAATAACGGTAGATGTTCGAAATGGTCTCTGCCGCAGGATTCATACCGTCGTAAAGGTTGACGGTGATGACGTCCAGATAGTAGCCGGCAGCTCTGTGATAGCCCTCGTTGACCTTACAGTCACCCGCCACACGCGAGCCGAGGTACATATGGTTGGGATCGCTTGCGCGGATGGCATCCCTTGCCACCTTATAGTATCTGGCGTATACAAAGCTGAAGAATTCCTGCGCCATTCTCTCGCGATCGGGGGAGTTCAGATAATCCGAGAGCGTGGGGTTGTCCAGCTCCATACGTCTGGCCAGCCACGTCCAGGCAACCGCGTAGGAAAAGGCGTTGGTGGCCTCCTCGGCGGGATTGAGCGTCAGGTAGCCGCCCAGAAGATCACGCGCCGCGGGAAGCTCGTTGTCGGTCGTATAGCCAAAGATGTTCGGATCGTCGGCGTAACCGCCCTTTTCGATCTTTCCGGCCACGTATTGCTCGGAAACCGTCACAAAATCGGGGTCAAAGACGTTCATGGTGTTGTTGTAGGGGAACTGTCCCTCACTGACCTTGGCACGTCCGATGCGGCTCATATAATGACCGATCACGTCAATGCCCACCACACACGAAAGACCGTTTTCCACCTTCAAAAGCTCGTCGGTGGTGCTGACAAAGGCAGTGTTGATACCAAGATCCAGAAGATCCGCGGTCATCTGCTTGTAAAAATTCTCCTCGGAGCCGTATGCGTCCAGCGAATAGCCAATGTGATTGTCGGCGCCAAGCCCTACCTCGTTCATACCGAACGCGAAGTACGGATTTCCAAGCGGGTCAATGATATAGCATCTTCCGTTATGCACCTCGGTGTGGAAGAAGCCGGTTGCCTCACCCGTAAAGCCCGCATTGGTAATGCCGCCGTACGAATCGTACTCGGCACGCATCTCGGCGTACGAGGACTTCAGGAAAGCATTGGCGGTACTGGTACCAAGCGTAGCCAGCGTGCGTGCGAATTTGTCGCTGCGCAGGTACTCTTTTCCGTAGATATAGCCCTCGGTCTCGTTGGTAGACCAGATACCGTTGTTCAGCCAGCTTACGGGCACGGTGAAGTCACCCGCGGCCGTCTTTTGGCCGTAGCCGTTCGGAGCAAAGTCACCGATCTCCTCATGGTCCTGCGATTCGCCGAACATATCGACGTTCCACACCTCATACTGAAGCTCCTCAAACCACTCGTCTACAAGTGCCTCGGCGTAACCCCAGGGCTCATAGCCGATGTTGGCCATCTTATCCAGATTGGTGCTGATCTCGTAAATGGAATTGGAGATCTCAAGGATCGGCTTGAAGGTGGTCTCCCGCGAATACACAAAGACCTCGAGCGCGTCACCCTTGCCCTCGCTGGTCAATTGGAAGGACACGGTCATGGTACCATCCTCGTTTACCATCTCGCTGCGGAGGTAGGAAAGCACGTCGATGGAGAAATAGCTGGCCGCACGGCAGGGTCCCTGCCCCACGAGCTCCATCGTGGTAGCCATGGACGTATGATTCTGGAAATTCAGGTCGTGCTCGTTCCAGCCGCTCTTGGTGGCGTGAACCACCACGTCGTAAAGCTTGCGATAGATATTGGAGTCAATACTGGGAATGTAAACGCGAAGCTTGGCCGAGGCCGCCGTATCCAGCGCCTTTACGGTCTCGGCGTCCAGCGTGAACTGAAAATAGCACGCGCGGTAGCCGTCGTTGTTGGGCGTTCCGGGGTTGCGGAACATCATCATCGTTGTGCTTCCCTGGTCGGCAGTCTGATAGCCGTTCTTGTTCCAGATAAACGTATCGTCGGTACACTCGACGGTAAGGATCTTGCCCTCGTTCTTGTGCAGAATGGGATACCCTTCCCCGTCCTGCTCGCCAATGTAATAAAGCGTAGTGGCAAGTCCGTAGCGGCGAATGCCGTCGTTGCCGAGAACGTACGGACGAATGACGATCTCATAGGTCGCGTACATCGGCTCGAGCGGAAGCTCCGGGATCTCCAGCGCCGCCGCGTACTTGCGACCGTAAAGCTCCGAGATGTTATACAGATTTCCGTCGGCATCGCGAAGCGTTTGGTATACGGTTGCCGTGCCCTCCGAGAGGGACTCGGTCATTACGTTGCCCTCCTCGTCACGCGAGAGAATGAGCGTCTCATAGCCCACACGGCGGTAATCCAGGCTATCCAGCCCCAGCACCGCGCGCGCGGTGAAGCTATCGCCCTCGGGCTTTGTGACCTGATAGCCCATATAATCGGCGGCAGCCTCACGCTTGAGCTCCACCGAATAGCTGCTATCGGTCTTGAAATACAGATTCTTCATCTTGACGTCCCAGTTAAAGAAGCCGTCAAAATAGCGCACCGCGTGAGAGATGTATTTGCCGGGACGGTAAGGCTCGATCTTGAAATCAAACCGCTTTTCGCCGTCAATGAACACCTCGCTGATGCCGTTCTTGGGCGTAAAGACACAACGAATGTTGTACCATCTTCCGGTCTCAAGCTGCACGTCGGTCTTTACAGGCGAGGCGGCCTGCGTATACAGATAGCCGTTGCCGTCCAGGCGAAGCGAATTGAAAACACCGGGCTTGCCCGTATCCAGGCGCGTATAGATCCAGCAAAGGAAGGAAAGCGGATTTTCCTCCGCCGTTGTGCCGTCGCGAAGACCGCTTGGGAAAGCGCCAAAATAGAAGTCTCCCTCCAGCGAGAAGGTGAAATACGATCCCATAAGGTTTTCGTCGTCGTAGGCGTAAAGTGCGGCATTTTCACCCGGACGGTTGTAGGTATACACCGTACCGTCCTCTTCCTCGGCAAGGTCAAACCGATACCGCTCCAGGCGGTATCCGCTGTTCTCATCGGCAAGAAGGTTGATCGAGATGTCGTCGGCCGAGGCCCAAAGCGTAAGCCCAAGCACCAAAAGCACAAGCATCCCGAGAGACACAAGCACACGGCGCAAACTTCTTCTTTGTGTGTTCATGGTATTCTCCTTAAAAAGCAGTTGGAGCAGATGCCAGGGCGCCTGCTCCAACCGGAGTGTATACGCGTTACTGCGCGTCGAAGTAGTTGATCAAGCCAATCATATAGGTGCTCAGCGAGCGGATAGCCTTGGCAAACGCCACGTATCTTCCCTTATAGACGGTCAGAACGGTCTTTGTATAGCTTCCGTCGGCATTGGTCACCGTGCCGATCTCGAAGAATTCATCGCCCTCCGAGGCGTTCACGACCGTGCCGTCTGCAAGCTCCTCGCTCTCGGGGTGTTCGATCTCGTAGCCCTTCGAGGAGATCAGCTTGCCGTCTGCACCGTAGTTATATACCGTAACGGTCGACGAGAAATCGTTGTTGTAAAGACCCTTGTTACTGTTCTGATTGGAGTTGATCAGGTTACCCTGATAAACCGTATCGTAGAAGCCGACCTGCTCGGCAGTATAGATCACGCCGTCCTCACCCAGGAAGGTGTGCGGTGTGGCGATCTCTGCCACCGTAGAGGAAAGCATGATCACGTCCATATTCAGATTGATGGAGTGGTAAATGCTCTGGTCGTTATCGCGGAAGCGGTACCAGATCCAGCCCACACACGCCTTGGACTCGATCAGCGAGAGCACGTAATGCTCATAGTAGGTCGCTCTCTCCTCCAGCGTTTCGGTATAAGCACCTGCACCGTGCGAGCTTGCAAGCAGCCAGCCGTTGGCATCGGTAGCGTCAATGCTCATCGCATAGAACTCGGTTACGATAAAGGGCTTACCCGAATTGCGGTACAGATCGGTGATGGTCGTTGCCGCGGGGTTCATGCCGTCATAAAGGTTGACCGTGAGGATATCCAGATAGTAGCCGGCGGCTCTGTGATAACCCTCGTTGACCTTACAGTCACCCGCCACGCGCGAGCCGAGATACATATGATCGGGGTCGGTAAGCCTGATGGCATCCCTTGCCACCTTGTAATATCTCGCATAGACAAAGCTGAAGAATTCTTCTGCCATACGATCGTGATCGGGCGAGGAGAGATACATATCCAACGTGGGATTGTCGGTCTCCATACGTCTGGCTAACCACGTCCACGCCACCGCATACGAGAAGGCGTTGGTGGCTTCCTCCGCGGGGTTAAGCGTCAGATAGTTGGAAAGAAGATCGCGCGCCGAGGGAAGCTCGTTATCGGTCGTATAACCGAAAATGTGAGGATTGCCCACGTAGTTGCCCGCCAGGATTTGCTTTGCCACATTCTCATTGGAAACCGTAACAAAATCGGGGTCAAATACGTTCATCGTATTGTTGAAGGGGAATTCACCCTCGGTAATGGGCGCACGTCCGATGCGCTTCATGTATACACCGACAACGTCAAGACCCACAGCGACCGCAAGGCTGTCCTCCACCGCAAGAAGCTCCTTATTGTTGCTTACGAAGGCGGTATTGACACCAAGCTCGAGAAGCTCGGCAGTGATGGCGTTGTAGTAGTTTTCCTCGGTTCCGTACGTGTCAAGCGAATACTTCACGTGATTGCCGCCACCGATACCTACCTCATTCATACCGAAGGCAAAGTAGGGATAGCCAAGCGGGTCGATGATATACGCTCTGCCGTTGTACATCTCGGTGTGGAAGAAGCCTGTGGCCTGACCCTTAAAGCCGGCATTGGTAATACCGCCGTAGCTGTCGTAGGTCGCGCGCATCTCGGCATATTCGGAATCAAGGAAGGCGTTTGCGGTGCTGGTACCCAGCGTTGCCAGCGTGCGTGCAAACTTGTCGCCGCGGAAGTAGCTCTCGCCCTTCTTGTAGCCCTCAGCGGAGCTGGTGGACCAGAAGCCGTTGTTGAGCCAGCGTACGGGAACGGTGAAGTCACCGGTTGCCGTTTTGGCACCGTAACCGTTGGGAGCAAAGGGCTCTTCGCTGTGATAGATCGGCTCACCGAACATATCGGTCAGCCACACCTCATACTGAAGCTCCTCAAACCACTCGTCCACAAGTGCCTCGGCGTAGCCCCAGGGCTCGTATCCGACGTTGGCCATCTTTTCCAGATTGGTCGCCACCTCATACACCGAGTTGGATATCTCGATGACCGGCTTATAGCTGGTCTCCTTGGAGTTGGCATAAACCTCCAGGGCATCGCTCTTACCCTCGGTCGTGATACGGAAGGATACCGTCAAGGAGCCGTCCTCGTTCAAAGGCTCGGAAATGAGATACTGAAGCACGTCAGCCGTCAAATAGGCCGCCGGGCGGCACGCACCCTGATATACCTGCTCTCTGGCCGCCGCCATCGAGCCGTGATTCTGGAAATTGAGCGAATGCTCATCCCAGTCGGTATCGGTCGCGTGAACCACGATGTCGTAAAGCTTTCGGTTGACATTTCCATCCACGCGGGGAATGTAAACACGGAACTTGGCCGAAGCCGCCGTTTCCAGCTGCTTAACCGTCTCGGCATCCAGCGTGAACTTATAGTAGCACGCACGATAGCCATCCTTGTTGGCGTCGCCGGGGTTGCGGAAAATATACATGGTCGAGGAACCGTAATCGGCCGTCGTATTTCCCGCCTTGTTCCAGATATAAGTATCATCGGTGCAGTTCACCGTATAGACCTTGCCGTCGTTTTTGTGAAGCACGGGACATCCGTCATCCCCGATCTCACCGATGTAATAAAGCGTTTGTGCCAAACCGTAACGGCGGATTCCGTCATTATCGAGCACGTACGGACGGATCACGATCTCCATACTGCCACCGTTGGGCTCGATCGGAATGTTCGGGATCTCAAGCGCCGCCGCATAGTTATAGCCGTAAAGCTCCTTGATGTTATAAACGTTGCCTGCGGAATCGCGCACCGTCTCGTAGATCGTCTGCTCCTTGTGCGAGATCGACTCGGTAATCACCTGACCGTCCTCGTCAATGTCCAGCAGAAGCACCTCATAACCAACGCGGCTATGATCCACACCGTTCACGCCGAACACACCGCGAAGCGAGAAGGTGTCACCCTCGGGCTTTGCCACCTGATAGCCAAGGTAGTCGGCGGACTGCTCGCGCTTAAGCTCAACCACGTAGCTGCTATCGGTCTTAACGAGGATATTCTTCATCTTTACGGAGAAATCGTAAAAGCCGTCGAAATAACGGACGGCATACGAGCTGTACTTGCTCGTACGGAAGGGCTCAATCTTGAAGTCAAACATCTTCTCGCCGTCAAGCCAAAGCTCACAGATACCGTTTCTGGGCGTGAAGATGCAACGGATATTATACCATCTGCCGGTCTCGAGCTTAACATCGGTACGGGTCGTGGTCGAGCCGGTGGTATACAGATAGCCGTTGTTGTCAATACGAATCGAATTGAAACGATCGGGTTTTCCCGTTCCGATGTTGGTGTAGATCCAGCAAAGGAAAGAAAGCGGGCTCTCCTCGGGCGTCTTGCCGTCGCGATAGCCCTGCGGGAAGGAATTGAAATAGAAATCACCCTCCAGCGAGAAGGTCATAAAGGACCCCATCATATTGGTGTCGTCATACACGTAAAGCGTGGCACTGCCACCGTTGTTTTCCGCGTAGGTGACCCCATTCTCGTCGGTCCTGATATCAAAGCCGCCCTCATACAGTCGGTAGTCACCGCCGGCATCGGTCAGAAGATTCCACTCAAGGTCATCGGCCGAGGCGGACACCATAGCTCCCACCGTCATCAGCGCCATAAGCGCGATCACGAAAAGCAGACGGACTGCGCGGGAAAAGACAAATTTGTTTTTCATAAAAAACCCCTTTCTCTTTTGTGAACAAAACGCCCAAAATATATGTGTTATTTTATCATATTTTCGTCACCCTGTCAATGTTTTTCAACAAAAAAAACAAATACATCCTTGGTTATTTCGCATATAAAAAAACGCTTATGACGCGCACGGGTGTGCCGCCATAAGCGTTTGATAAAATTGGGTTAGTTTGCCGCAAAATACTCCGAAATTCCCACGGCGTAATCGCTGATACGACGGATCGACTCGGCAAAGGCAATATATTTGCCCTCAAAGACCGTAAGAAGGGTCATGGTATAGCCGCCATCGGGCTTCTCTGCTCTTCCAACGGTATAGGTCGCGTCACCCGAAAGCGCGCGCAGCACCGTGCCGTCGACGGGATGCTCGCTCATCGGATCCTCAACCATCACGCTCGTCGAATCGATGAGTGTTCCGTCCTTGTCGTAGTCGTACACCGTCACCACCGAAGTGAAGCGGTTGGCGTATATGCCCTTGTTGACGTTCTGATTGGAGGCCATCGGCTCACCGCGGTAGATCTCCTCAAATTCGCCCACCTCGTCCGCCGTCAGAAGTCTTCCCTGCTCGTCCATGAAGCTGTTGGCGCCGCGCTTCACGCCGTAGGTCACGTGGCACATATACATGGTATTGTCGGTGCCCACCTTGCGATATAGACCCTGGTCGTTGTCGCGGAAGCGATACCACGTCCAGCCCACCGCGGCTCCCGACTCCAGAAGCGTGAGCGCGTAGTGCTCGTAATAGTCCGCGCGGTTCTGCTGGGTCTCGACCACCTGTCCCGCGCCGCAGGAGTTGGCGAGCTTGAAGCCATTGGCGTCGATCGAGTCGGATGCCTTGGCATAAAACTCGGTCACGATAAACGGCTTGCCCGAGTAACGGTAGATGTTGTTGATGGTCTCAAGGCTCGGGTTGGCGTTGCCGTAAAGGTTGACCGTGATGATGTCGAGATAGTAGCCTGCCGCACGAAGATAGCCCTCGTCGGTAAGGCAGGTGTGGAACACGCGCGAGCCGATATACATATGATTGGGGTCGGCGGCGAGGAGTGCCTCACGGCAGACCTTACTGTATCTTGCATACATAAAGCCAAGGAATTCACTGTTCATCCTGGCGTGCTCGGGCGAATTCTGGAATGCGGCAAGCGTTGGCCACGCACATCCCATGCGTGCCGCCACAAAGCTCCATGCCGTAGCATACGAGAAGGCGTTGGTCGGCTCCTTGGGGTCAAGCAGGAGATAACGGTCAAGAATGTCGGGACCCGCAGGCTGCTCGTTGTCGGTCGTGTAGCCGAAGAGGTTGGCCTTGTCGGCATAGCCCTGCTTTTCGATCATCTCGCCCAAGGATTCGCGCGCAAATTTCACGAAATCCGGGTCAAAAACATTGATGGTGTTGTTGTGGGGATACAGCCCCTCGCAAAGTGTGGCGCGTCCGATGCTGTTCATATAGGGGCGGATCACACCCGTACCCACAACCACGGCAAGACCGTTTTCCTCGCGGAGAAGCTCGTCCACGTCGCCCAGATGGTTGATGGTGAAGCCGATCTCCTTCAGCGAAGCCGAGATCTCGCGGTAATAGGTCTTCTTATCGCCGTACTTGTCCAGCGAATAGTGCTTATGGTTGTCCGAATCGCCAAAGCAAACGGTGTTGATACCGATGGCGAAGAAGGGGTTGCCCAAAGGGTCAATGATGTAGGTGCGAACGCCGTGCTTTTCGGTGTGGTAGAAGCCCGTGGCCTCGCCCTTCCATCCGGCGTTAGCAATGCCGCCGTACACATCCTTTTCCACCTTCTTGGCGTAAGGAGTCTCCATAAAGGGCTTGCCCTCGGAGCTTCCCAAGGTCTCGATCGTGCGGATGTACTTCTCTGCCTTGCTCTCTTCAAAGCCCGTCTGTCCGCCGTCCTCGGTCCAGATGCACGAGGGAATCCACTTCATCTCGCGGGTGAAGTCGCCCGTCGGCTCGGTTGCGGCGTAGCCCTTCGGGGCAAGCGTGCCAAGCTCATCGTGGTAGATCAGCCTACCGTTTTCGTCCTTCGAATAGATCTTGTCCCGAAGACCCGAAAACCACTCGTCCACGATCGTTTTGGCATAACCCCACGGCTCAAAGCCGTTGTTTTCGGCCTGCGGCAGATTGAATTCCACCGACCCAAGCGGCGGTCGACCGAACTCGATGATCGGCTTGCCGTAGCTCGATTCCCTCGAGCTTACGAACACAACGATCGCGTCCTCGTGTCCCTCATTCGTGAGGCAGAAGGAGACCGTAATGCTTCCGTCAGCGCCGCGCGTCTGCTTTTTGAGATACGGAACGATATCCACGCTGAGATATCCGCCCTCGCAATGAATGTCTTTTGCCAGAAGCTCACCCGTGGCCGCAAGCTCGCGGTGATTGTTGTAATTCAGCTCCTCCTCCGACCACTTCGTGTCGGTGGCGTACACCGCAAGATCATAAAGCTTTCTTGTGGGCTTATGCTCGGTGCCCATCACGAAAAGGCGAAGCTTTGCGGGCACACCCGCATCAAGAAGCGCCACTTCCTCGGCATTCAAGGTAAACTTGAAATAGGATGCGCGGTAAAGATCGGTGTCCACGTCACCCGTGTTGCGGACGTGAAGCTTATCCACCTTGCCGAAATTGGCGGTGCGGTGCTGATAGTTGTCCTCGTTGAAAATAAAGGTATCGTCGGTGGCAACCACGGCCACCGTTTCCTCGGGCGTTGTGCTTAAGATCGGCGTGCCGTCGGTCGCCGCCTTGCCGCCGTAGTACAGTATCACGCTCTCGCCGTAGCGGCGAAGTCCGTGCGCACCCGTCACAAAGGGGCGCACCACAAGCTCAAACGCGCCGCCCTTCGGCGCCGTCGGAAGCGAGGCAACCGTAAGAAGCGCGCGGTCACCCTCGCGCTCAAGGGTTGCTTCAAGTGAAGCCGACGTGGGGAGACCGTCCTCCCCCTCGGTTAAGATCGCCGCCTCGAAGGTAAGTCCACCGCCGGTCGCGCCTCCGAAGGCAAGATGCAGGTCGAATGCACCGTCGCCAAGCTCGGCCTCGTATCCGAGATACGAAACCACGCTCTCACGGCAAAACGCCTCGTTTTTCGCCATCTCGGGAATGGTTGCTGTCCTCATAGTACTGTCCTTTCTCACTCGTTCTCGTTTGCATCAAAATACTCCACAAGCCCCATAATGTGGTCGCTGATGCTCTTGATCGCACCCGAAAGCGCCAGATACTTGCCCTCGTAAACGGTTAGCACCGTTTCGGTACGGCTGCCGTCGTTGCCCGTTACCGTACCGAGCGTAAGGGTTCTGCCGTCCTTGAGCGCCGTCACAATCGTTCCGTCCGCAAGATTCTCGCCTTCGGGCGTTTCCACCTCACAGCTCATCGAGTCGATCAGCTTTCCACTTGGGTCATAGGTGTAAACCGTAACGGTCGAGCTGAAATTGTTGTTATACACGCCCTTGTTGATGTTCTGGTTGGAGGCCATCGCATCGCCCCAGTACGTGGTGTAGTAAATACCGCCGAGATCCTTGGCAGGCAGAATGTTTCCGTTCTCATCCATAAAGGTGTGCGCCGTCGGAAGCTCGCCATAGGTCACGTAAAGCATAATGAGCGTATTGCTACCCGTGCTGTAAAGGCTCTGGTCATTATCACGGAAGCGGTACCAAACCCAGCCCACGCACGCTTTGGACTCCAGAAGTGCCATCGCGTAGTGCTCGTAGTAATCGGCCCTCTCCTTCTGCGTCTCGACCACGATGCCGGCACCGCAGGAATTGGCAAGCTTGAAGCCGTTGGCGTCAATGGCATCCATACCCTTGGCAAAGAACTCGGTCACGATAAAGGGCTTGCCCGAATTTCGGTAGATGCCCGAAATGGTGGTGGTAAGCGGGTTCATACCGCCATAGAGGTTGATGGTCAGAACGTCCAGATAGTAGCCTGCCGCCCGATGATAACCCTCGTCGGTATAGCAAAGGCCGTGTGCGCGCGATCCGAGATACATATGATTTTGGTCGACCTCGCGGATCGCATCGCGGATGACGCCGTAATTTCTCGCGTACACAAAGGCGAGGAATTCACTGTTAAGCGCCGCGCGATCGGGCGATTCCTGCACGTCCGCCAGCGTGGGGACGGGATTGTCCAGCCGTCTGGCCAGCCAGGTCCACGCCGTGGCATACGAAAAGGCGTTGCCGGCATCCTCGTCGGGACTAAGCATCAGGTAACGCTCCAGAATGTCCTTGCCCGAAGGAAGCTCGTTATCCACCGTGTATCCGAAAACCTGCGGATTTTCGGCATAGCCGCCCGCCGTGATGGCCTCGGGAATGATGCTGTTCATGCTCTTTACAAAGTCGGGATCAAAAACGTTCAGCGTATTGTTAAACGGGAACACGCCCTCGCTGACCTGCTCACGTCCGATCGAGGCCATATAGCGGCGAAGACCGGGAAGCGATACCACCGCGGGAAGCCCGTTTTCCACCTCAAGAAGGGCGGCGTAGTCGCTCTCAAAGGCCACATTGACGCCCATCTCCTTCAGCGAGGCGGTGATCTCTTCAAAGTAATTTTCTCTTGTTTCAAAGGTGTTCAGCGAATACGCCTTCTGGTTGGCCGTAAAGCCGATGCTCACGTCATTCATACCGACCGCAAAGAAGGGATTGCCAAGCGGATCGATGATATACGTGCGCACGCCGTGCTTCTCGGTATGGAAAAATCCGGTGGCCTCGCCCGTAAAGCCGGCGTTGGTAATGCCGCCGTAAATATCGTACTCGGAGACTGTCTCCGCATAGCTCGATTCCAGGAATTTATTGGCCGAGCTCGTGCCGAGCGTGCTGAGCGTGCGAGCAAATTTCTGCTTTTCCCATTCCGCATCGGTCACTCTATAGCCGTTTGCCGCCTTGTTGGTCCACACGGTATCGTATTTCCACACGATCTCCTGCGAGAAATCTCCCACCGCATCCGCGGCGGCATAGCCCTCGGGAGCAAGCGTACCCAACTCATTGTAATAGATGACGTTTCCGCTTGCATCCTTCGGATAGATCTTATCCCGAAGGCCGCCAAACCACTCGTCCACCAGCATTTCGGCATAGCCGAAGGGCTCGTAGCCCACATTGGCCAGTTTGCCGTAATTGAGCGAAAGGTCATACATCGAATTCTTGATCTCGATCGTCGGCGCATAGCCCGACTCCTTGGAGCGCAGGCTGATGAGCGCCGCATCGGTGCCGCCCGCATTGGAGATACGGAAGGACACGGTCAGCGTTCCATCCTCGGCCACGATCTGCTCGCGCAGATATCCGAGAACGTCGACGGAAATATAGCCCTCTCGCTTGAAGGGACCCTCATAGACCAGATCTTGCGTAATACCCATACGGTTGCTATCCGTATGCGATTTGTAGGTCAGCGTGTTCTCCTTCCAGTTGCTGTCGGCGGCGTGAACAATGAGGTCACCGTCCTTGCCCTCTACGCTCTTGACGTACACGCGGAGATTGGCGGAAACCGCCGAGTCCAGCGCCTTTACGGCATCGGCATCCAGGGTGAACTGAACATAGGCCGCCCGATAATCGTACGTATTGACGTCACCCGTATTCTTGACGTAAAGCGTGGTCTCAGCACCAAATGCGGTAAGTCCGCTTCCGCCGTGATTGTAAATATAGGTATCGTCGGTAGCCGCCACCGAGAGTGTGCGACTCTTTTTTGCCTCCAGAACGGGATAGCCGTCCGCATCCCGCTGACCGTCATACGAAAGTGTGACAGAATTGCCGTAGCGGCGAATGCCATCCATACCGAGAACGTACGGACGAACCACCACTTCAAGTGCTGCGCCGGTCGGCCAAACGGGAATATCGTCTATCCGAAGTGCCGCCAGATAGTTGTAGCCAAAGCTATCCTTAGCGGAATACGTGTTGCCGAGCGAATCGCAAACCGCCTCGTAAACCACCTTACTGCGGGCGCCCAGCGTATCCGCCACCAGCCTGCCCTCGTCGTCGGTGTCCAGAAGAATGACCTCGTAGCCGATGCGGTTGTAGCCGAGATCGTTGACGCCAAGCACCGTGCGAAGCGAAAATTTCCCGTCCTCGGGCTTTGTCACCTGATATCCCACGTAATCCGCCGCCGGCTCGCGCTTGAGCTCGATGGTGTACTCACTGTCGGTCTTGACAATGAGGTTCTTCATCTCCACCTGCCAGGTGTCAAAATAGTTATCGAAATAGCGAACGGCATACGAGGAGTACACCTTGGGGTCAAAGCGAACAATGTTGAAATCCAACATCTTTTCGCCGTTGATGAACATCTCGCTGATGCCGCTTTGCGGCGTAAAGACACAGCGGATGTTGTACCATTTTCCCAGCTCCAGCTGAATGTCGGTCTTACCCGCGCCGTCGTTGCCCGTGTACAGATATCCCTTGCTGTCAATGCGAACCGCATTAAATCGGGTCGGGGTCTGCGTGGTATTGTTTTCATAGATCCAGCAAAGGAAGGAAAGCGGGCTCTGCTCGGGCGTATAGTTCTGTGCGTCACGCACGCCCGTCGGGAATGCATGGAAATAGAAATCTCCCTCCAGCGAGAAGGTGCGGTAGGTACCGAGGATGTTGTTGTCATCCCAGATAAAGAACGCACCCTTCTTGTAGTTGGACACATACGGCGTGCCGTCCTCCGCCTCAAGGCGGTTCCAGCTTCCCTGGCGGTCCTCCACCTTGTAGCCTGCCTCGGCATCGGTCAGAAGATTCCATACAAGATCGTCGGCCGAAGCGTTCATCAAAAGACCGAGTGCCATAACTACCATAAGAAGCGCAGTCATAAGCAGCTTACAAGGGACTGACATTTTTTTCGTTTCTTTCATAGAGATTCCCTTCCTTTGTTTTTTTGCTAATCGGACACATTTCCATTTAATTATACACAAAAACCGCCGATTTTGCAAGAAAAAAACAATATAAGCAATAGACAATAATTTACCTTTTGTTTTTTCTCCGAGATGCCAAAAACGGGCGTGTGCCCAAAGGCACACGCCCCGCTTATTGCTTTACGGTTCGTCAAAATACTTGACAAGGTTCATTACGTTGCGGCTGATCTTGCGGATGGCGTTGGACAACGGCACGTATTTGCCCTCGTAAACGGTAAGTACCGTCTCGGTGTAGCCGCCGTCGGCATCCATCGCCGTGCCGACGGTGTAGCGCGCGTCACTCCGAAGCGCCTTCAGCACCGTTCCGTCAGGCGGAGTCTCACTCTCGGGCTTTTCGACCGCATAGCCCTCCGAGCCGAGAAGCTTGCCGTCCTTATCGTAGTGATAGATCGAGACCAGCGACTCAAAGCGACAGGTGAAAATGCCCTTGTTGGCGTTCTGATTGGACGCCATCGGCTCGCCCTTATAGACCTCCTCAAACTCGCCCACCTCGGCCGCCGTACGGATAACGCCGGCATCCATAAAGGTATTGACGTGCCGATCGCGGCCGTAAGTCACAAAGCACATATACATTTCGTTGTCCTTACCCTTCTCTCGGTACAGACCCTGATCGTTATCGCGGTAGCGGTACCACGTCCAGCCCACGCACGCGCCCGACTCAATAAGCGCCAGCGCGTAGTGCTCGTAGAAATCGGCACGATCCTTTTGCGTGTTGACAAGGAAGCCCGCACCCGTGGAGTTTGCCAGCGGATAACCGTTGGCATCGATGGCGTCAATGGCCTTGGCGTAAAACTCGGTCACGATAAAGGGCTTGCCCGCATAGCGGTAGAGGTTGGTAATGGTCTCGGCACTCGGGTTGAGACCGCCGTAAAGGTTGGTGGTAATGAGATCGAGATAATAGCCCGCCGCGCGGAGATAGCCCTCGTCCTTGGGGCAGTTGCCGTTAACGCGCGAGCCGATCAGCATATGGTTTTTGTCCACCGACTCCACCGCTTCCCTGGCCACCTTGCCGTAGCGCCCGTACATAAAGCCAAGGAACTCGCTGTTGATCTCGGCGTACTCCGGCAAGCTCTGATACGCCTCAAGCGTGGGAAGCAGGCAGCCCATCCGCCTCTCCAGCCAGGTCCACGCCGTCGCATAGGAGAAGGCGTTGGTGGGCTCGGAGGTATCCAGCGTCAGATAGCGCTCCAAAATGTCGATGCCCGAGGGCTGCTCGTTGTCGGTGGTATAGCCAAACAGACGATCCATCTCGGCAAAGCCGCCCTCGCGGATCCTTGCACCGACCACCTCGTGCGAGCACTTGACGAAATCGGGATCAAACAGGTTGATGGTGTTGTTGTGCGGATATACACCCTCGGAGATCTGCGAGCGTCCCATCGTACGCATATACGCGCCCACGACCGACAGTCCCACCACGTTGACAAGGCCATCCTCTTGCTTCAGCAGATCAAGATTCTCGCCCAGGTGGTTGATGGTGATGCCCATATCCTTCAGCGACGCTGTGATCTCCTTGAAATAGGTCTCACGATCGCCGTATTTTTCGATTGAATAGTCTCTGAGGTTCTGATTGTCGCCAAGGCACACGGAGTTGACACCGATGGCAAAATAGGGGTTGCCGAGCGGGTCAATGATATAAGTGCGCACGCCGTGCTTTTCGGTATGGAAGAAGCCCGTCGCCTTTCCCTTGATGTCGGTGCCGACAATGCCGCCGTAGGTGTCACGCTCATACGTCACCTTGGCCTTTGGCGAATCGAGATAGGGCCTGCCCGACGCTACGCCAAGCGTGCTCAGCGTGCGCGCGTATTTGTCCTTTTTCCAGGTCTCCTCACCGCAAATGCCGCCCTTCCTCAGCCAGCGCGAGCCGTATTTCCAATCCATCGGACGCGTAAAATCACCCATCGGCTGATCCATCGCGTAGCCATAGGGCTCCAGCTTTCCAAGCTCATCGTGATAAATGAGGTTGCCCTCGGCATCACGCGGATAGATCTTGTCCCGAAGATCGTCAAACCACTCGTCTACCAGCATTTTGGCATAACCCCACGGCTCAAAACCGTCGTGTTTGGCTGTGGAAAGGTTGTAATCCACCGAATTGTAGTAACCAAGCTCGATCATCGGCTTGCTGAACTCTTTCTTCACCGAATTCAGGAAGAGAACGCGTGCATCCTCGTGTCCCTCGTTGGTCACGCGGAAGGACACGGTAAGACTGCCGTCGGCATTCCGCTTCTGAGCGCGAAGATAATCAAGAATGTCAACCTTAAAGCAACCGCTCTCGCAATGAATGCCCTCGGCCAGCAGTGCGCGATCGGCGGCGATCGCACGGAAATTGCTGTAATTGAGCTCCGATGCCTGCCATGCGGCATCGGTACCGTGCACCGTAAGATCATAAATCTTACGTGCGGCGTTGTCTTCCGGTTTGAAAACGAACAGGCGCAGCTTGGCCGACGCTACGGTTTCCAGCGCCTCTGCCGATTCGGGATCAAGCGTGAACTTGAAATACGCCGCACGGTAAAGGCTTGAATTCTCGTCGCCCGTGTTGCGGATCTGAAGCAGAAGCTGATCGCTGTGATCGGTCTGCGTAAAGCCTTCCTCGTTGAAGATAAAGGTGTCCTCCGAGGCGACAATGCGGCACGCCTCGCGCGGGATCGTGGAAAAGAGCGGTTCTCCCTTCTCGTCCACCTTACCTTGATGGTAGAAAATGCAGGTCATACCGTAGTAGCGCATTCCCTCCGCATCCACCGTGTACGGGCGGATCAGAAGCTCGAACGCCTCTGTCGGGAGCTCACACAGCCTGAGCGTGGCGCACGCATCGCCCAACGACACCTCGGCCGCCGAAAGATCGCGCACAAGCGCCTCGCCGCCGCCCCGTTGCATCAGGGTAACGTCACACCGCCAGGTCATTTGCTCCACCTTACCGATAGCAAAGCAAAACGCGGCGTCAAACGTTCCGTTTGCCTTCTTTTCGGTCTTATAGCTCAAAAACTTGCCCGCGCTCTCGCGCACAAAGACCTCGTGTTCCTCCAGTTCCGATATACGTTTGATCTCCATAACCTATCTCCTTCTTATTTGTCAAAATACTCGATAATTCCCATTGCGTGATCGCTGACGGACTTGATGGCATCCGAAAGGGCAACGTATCTTCCCTCATAGGTGGTGAGCACCGTATGGGTAACCGTTCCGTCCGCGTTCTGCGCTTTTCCGACCGTAAAAGTCTTTCCCCCTGTGAGCGCCTTCAGCACCGTACCCTCGGCAGGATCGGCACTCTCGGGTGTCTCGACCTCATATCCCATGCTGTCGATCGGCACACCGTCTTTATGGGTATACACCGTGACCGTCGAGCAAAGATTGCTGTTGTAAATGCCCTTGTTGACGTTCTGATTGGATGCCATGGACTCGCCGTGATAGATCTCCTCAAGCTCGCCCAGCTCGCTCGCAAGGAAAATCTTGCCCTTGCCGTCGGTATAGGTGTTGGCGTGCGCGTCCTTTCCGTAGATCACGTGCAGCATATAGAGAGGGTCGCCCCCGCCCACCTTGCGGTAAAGGCTCTGATCGTTATCACGGAAGCGGTACCACACAAGACCCACGCAGGGACCCGCCTCCAGCATGGTGAGCGCGTAATGCTCAAAATATGCCGCGCGATCCTCCTGGTTTTGTACCAGAATGCCCGCTCCCGTGGAGTTTGCCAGCTTGTAGCCGCTCGCGTCAATGGCATCCATACCCTTAGCAAAGAACTCGGTCACCATAAACGGCTTACCCGAGAATCGGTAGAAATTGGACACGGTATTGGCATCGGGATTTAAGCCTCCGTAAAGATTGGCGGTAACGATATCCAAATAGTAGCCCGCCGCGCGGTGGTGTCCCTCGTCGGTAAGGCAGGTATAACAACCGCGCGCACCCATATACATATGATTCGGGTCAACCGCGCGAATCGCCTCTCGCACCGTGCCGTAATATCTGGCGTAAACAAAGCTGAGAAATTCGCTGTTGATGGCCGCGTAATCGGGATGGCACTGATAGTCCGCAAGCGTGGGTGCCGCTATGCCCAGCCGCCGGGAAAGCCAGGTCCACGCCGTAGCGTATGAGAAGGCCGCCGTCGGCTCCTCCGGGTTCAGCGTCAGATACCTCTCCAGAATGGTATAGCCCGAGGGAAGCTCGTTGTCCGAAACGTATCCAAAAACGCGCGACATTTTGGCATAGCCGCCCTTTCGGATCTTTTTCCTGTTTTCGGTGTAGGTGTGACGAACAAAGTCGGGATCAAACACATTGATGGTGTTGTTGAGCGGATATACGCCCTCCCACACCTGCGAGCGACCCAGCTTGCCCATATAGCGTCCGACACCGACCGCCGTAACGGCAACTGCCAGACCATCCTTTACCTTCAGCAATTCGTCAGTGTCCGGAGAAACCCAGGTGTTGTTCACGCCCGTTTTCTTAAGCGAAGCCGAGATCTCCCGATAGAATTTCTGCTTGCTGCCGTATTTTTTGAGTGAATATTCCTTGTGATTCCGATCATCGCCAAGACAAACGGTATTGACACCGAAGGCAAAAAAGGGATTGCCAAGCGGATCGATGATGTAAGCGCGCTTGCCGTGCTGCTCGGTATGGAAATAGCCCGTGGCCTCCCCCCGAAAGCCGGCATTGGTAATGCCGCCGTAGGCATCGTATTCCGAAAAACGCACCGCATGCTCCGAGGAAAGAAATGCCTTTCCCGTGCTCGTGCCCAACGTCTCCAGCGTGCGCGCATATTTTCCCTTCTCCCACGCATCCTCGGTCACGCGGAAGTCGGTTTCAGGGTCCGATGTCCAGACTGTGCCGTTTTTCCACCTGAGCTCTCGTCGGAAATCCCCCTTCGGCTCGGTGGCGCCATAGCCCTCAGGCGCAAGCATACCAAATTCGTCATAATACAAAAGGTTTCCGTCCGCATCTCTCGGATAGATCTTATCCCTCAGCACACCAAACCACTCGTCCACCAAGGACTCGGCATAGCCCCACGGCTCGTAGCCGACATTTTCAGTCGGTTCAAGGTCGGCCTTGAGGGTATAAAGCGAATCGCAAATTTCGATGTAGGGCGGTTTGTCGGACTCCTTGGGATACCAGTTGCTCATCAAAGCATCCTCGTGCCCCTCGTTGGTCAAACGGAAGGAAACGGTAAGCGTTCCGTCCGCATTCGGTGCTTGGGTCTTGAGGTAGGACAAGATGTCCACCGCAAAATAACGTCCCCCCGAAAACGCGCCCTGATAAAGCTTTTCACCCACCGCGGCCAGCTCCTTATGATTGGCATAATTCAAGCCGTGCTCGCTCCAAGCCGCATCGGTAGCGTGCACCATCATATCGTACTTTCTGCGCGCGGGGTGACCTTCGGTGCCACCCGTATACACGCAAAGCTTGGCGGTCGCCGCCTTGTCCAGCGCCCGTACCACCGGCGCCTCCAGCGTGAACTTAAAGTACGCGGCGCGGAAAAGATCCGAGTCCTCATCCCCCGTATTTCGAACGGGAAGGCGCGCCTCGCCGCCGAAGTCCGAGTGTCTGTATTCGTCCTTATTGAAAACATAGGTGTCATCCGATGCTCCCGCGCGGAGGGAGACCCCCTCCTTGATCTCAAGGAGCGGCTCGCCATCGGCTCCGCTCTTGCCCGCGTAGCCCAAGAGCACCGTCTCGCCATAACGGCGAAGCGTATCCTTTCCCACGGTATACGGACGGACGACCAGCTCAAACTGCCCCTCTCCGTCAAACGGAAGCACGTCAAAGGCAAGCGTTTGCACCGTCGCATATGCGCCTGTGATTTTTCGCGTTTCCACCGTTAGTCGGTCGGTAAGCCGTGTGCAAAGGCGGACGCCGTTTTCTTTGTAGGAGATCAGGAGAGCCTCGTAGCTCACGCTCCTGCTTTTTTGTCCAAAGCAAAGTCGGAGGTCAAATCCTTCCTTTTCAGTCTTTGTAAAGAAATACCCCAGACACTCCGCCACCGACTCGCGGCAAAAGGCCTCGGCTCCCAAAAGCTCATGCCGAATCTGCTTTTTCATGGTTGCCCCCATATTCAAAAATCTGTGCATATGGGGCTGTTTTCAATTCTTGTAACAGCCCCAATTTTTGTTTTATTTTGCGTCGAAGTATTTCACAAGACCCATCAGATGGTCGCCGATCGAGCGAATGGCCGCGGTAAGCTCCACGTATCTTCCCTCGTAGGTAGTCATCACGGTCTCGGTGTAAGATCCGTCGTTGTTGTCCTGACGGCCGATGATGTAAGCGGTCCTTCCGTCAGTCGAGATCAGAAGGTCGCCCTCTCTTGCCTCGTCATCGTAGTGCGATCGCACCGCAAAGACCTCGGAGCTCAGGAGCTTTCCGTTCTTGTCATAGGTATACTCCGTGACGGTTGTAGACATATTGCTGTTGTAAAGACCCTTATTGACATTCTGGTTGGATGCCAGCGCCTCGCCACGGTAAACGGTTGTGTACTCGCCCACCTGGGACGCCGGAAGGATCTTTCCGGTCTCCACGTCCATAAAGGTAAACGGGCGCGGATTCTCGCCATAATACATATACAGCATGATCAGCTTTTGGTCGCTGCCGACCGGCTGATACACCCCTTGGTCGTTATCGCGGAAGCGGTACCACGTCCAACCCACGCAGGATTTTGCCTCCAGCATAGCCAGCGCGTAATGCTCGTAGTAATCGGCTCTGTCCTTTTGCGTCTCCACCAGAATACCCGCGCCCGTCGAGTTGGCAAGCGGGTAGCCGTTAGCGTCAACGGCATCCATACCCTTGGCAAAGAACTCGGTCACGATGAAGGGGATACCCGAATAATGGTAGAAGTTGGAGATGGTCTCGGCATTCGGATTGAGACCGCCGTAAAGGTTAACGGTCAAAATGTCCAGGAAGTGTCCCGCCGCGCGGAGATAGCCCTCGTTGGTCATGCAAAGACCGTGCACGCGCGAGCCCATATACATATGATTGGGGTCGACTGCACGAATGGAATCGCCGATGACCTTATAAGCTCTGGCATACATAAAGCTGAGGAATTCGCTGTTCATCGCGTCCTTGTCGGGCGAGCTCCGATACGCGTCAAGCGTCGGATACGCGGTATCCATACGTCTTGCCAGCCACGCCCACGCCGTCGCGTAGGAGAAGGCGTTGGTCGGCTCGGCGGTATCCAGCGTCAGATAGCGCTCCAGAAGCGTCACGCCCGAGGGAAGCTCGTTGTCTGCAATGTAGCCAAAGACGCGCGGAAGCGTGGAATAGCTGCCCTCGATGATCAGCTCCGCATTTTTCTTAAAGGTTGAGGTGACAAAGTCAGGATCAAATACGTTGATGGTGTTGTTGTGCGGATACAGACCCTCACTCACCTGTGAGCGTCCGAGCTCCGACATATATGAGCCAACACCCTTGACCGAAACCACCACCGAAAGACCGTCCTTAACGCGGAGAAGCTGATCGTTGTCAGCCTGCGGTGCCACCCACACAAGGTTGACGCCCGACTCCTTCAGTTCGGCCGAGATGCCCTTATAGAAGCCGGCCTCGTCGCCGTACTTGGCAACCGAATAGCCCGGATGATTGAAGGAGTCGCCGATACAAACGGTATTAGCACCCATTGCGAAGAAGGGATTGCCAAGGGGGTCTATGATGTAGATTCTCTCCCCGATCTTCTCGGTATGGAAATAGCCCGTCACCTCGCCCTTAAAGCCCGCATTGGCGATACCGCCGTAAATGTCGTATTCCGTGATCACATCGGCGTATTCCGAGGAAAGGAAGGCGTTTGCCGTACTCGTACCGAGCGTGGCAAGCGTGCGACCGAACTTGTTGGCGCTGAAGGCACTGTCAGGCTCCTTATAGCCGGTTGCCGCATTCTGCGACCAAACCGTGCCGTCCTTCCATTTGAATTCGCGGGTGAAATCACCCGTTGCCGCCGTAGCATTATAGCCCTCGGGAGCAAAACGGCCAAACTCATCGTAATAAAGGGGGTTTCCGTTTTCATCCGTCGGGTAGATCTTATCCTTCAGGTCGTCAAACCATTCGTTTACCAGGCTCTCCGCATAGCCCCAAGGCTCGTAGCCGTGGTTGAAGGTCTTTTCGGGAACCAGATTGATGGTATACAAGGAATTTTCGATCTTGATGTGCGGAATGTTGCCCGATTCCTTTGCACAGAAATACGCAAGAAGCGCATCCGCGTGTCCCTCGTTGGTAAAACGGAAGGAAACGGTCAGCGTGCCGTCCGCATCGGGCAGCTGCTCCTTCAGATACGGCAAGATCTCAAACTCGGAAAAGCTTCCCACCGCAAAGTCGCCGTGATACAGCTCCTCCTGTAGCGCGGCAAGCGTCTTGCTGTTGTTGAAATTCAATTCGTTCTCGGTCCAATCGGTGCCCGTGGCGTGGATCATCATATCGTAACGCTTACGCGAGGCGTTGTTCTCCATCGCCTGAATGTAAACGCAAAGCTTGGCGCTTGCCGCCGAATCCAGAGCCTTCACAGCCTCGGCGCTCAGCGTAAACTTGTAGTAAGCTGCGCGGAACAGAAACGCACTCTCGTCGCTCGGATTGCGGACCTGAAGCTGAGCCTGCGAGCCGTAATTGGCAGAACGGGTCGTTTCGTTGTTGTAAACGTAGGTATCGTCCGTACCCTCTACCGTGATCCTCTTTCCTTGCGCCTTGGAAAGCAAGGGATAGCCCTCTTCATCAAAATCGTAGGTGTAGGTCAGTGAGGTCGAAAGTCCGTAGCGGCGAATGCCGTCCATACCGAGCACATAGGGGCGCACCACCAGCTCAAAGAAGTCGCCCGTCGGCTCGGCGGGCAGATCCTCGATCTTCAGCGCCGCCATATAGGGAATGCCGAACTCATCCGCGGTGTAGAAGATGCCGTCGGACGAAAGCAGGCAGTCATAAACCTCCTTGCTTCTTGCCGAAAGACCCTCGGAAACGAGATTTCCATCCACGTCGTAGCCAAGCATAATCACCTCGTAGCCGACGCGGTTATAATCCAGACTGTCCAGGCTCAAAAGCAAGCGTGCCGAAAAGGTTCCGTCCTCCGGCATTGTGGTCTGATAGCCGAAAAACTCGGCCGACTTCTCACGGGAGAGCGAAAGCGTATACTCACTGTTGGTCTTGACTAAGAGGTTCTTCATCTTGACGTCGTAGTTATAATAGCCGTCAAAATAACGAACACCGCCCGAGACGTGCTTGGTCATCTCAAAACGCGTAAAGCTGAAGTCCAGAGCCTTCTCGCCGTTGATAAAGATCTCACTCGCGCCGTTTCTGGGAGAGAAAACGCAGCGAATGTTGTACCATTTTCCGGTCTCAAGCTGCACATCGGTCTTTCCGACCGCATCGTTCTCGGTATACAGATAGCCCTCGTCATCGATACGAAGCGCGTTAAACTCCGTGGTAACCCCCGTCTCGATATCGTTATACAACCAACACAGGAAGGAAAGCGGACGCGTTTTGGGTGTGTGCACGGCATCTTTTTCGGGGCGAGTGCCCGTGGGGAAGGAGTCAAAATAAAAATCTCCCTCCAGCGAGAAGGTGCTGAAGCTTCCCAGAATGTTCTGATCGTCATAAATATACATGCCGTTGGGCTTGCCGTTCTGGTTATACATATACGGCGTGCCGTCGGCCTCCGTGCCACTCTTATACGGCGTATGCGCGTGTCGGATACGGTAGCCCGAGTCGGTATCGGTCAGCAGATTCCATTCCAGATCCTCCGCCGACGCCGCCAGCATACAGGCAAGCAGGGTCACCGCCATAAGCACCGCGACCAGAAGCAGCCGAGCGGCCTTTGCCATCACATTTTTCATCAAGTTCATTCTCCTTAAATCTTGAAAATTCCGATGATTTATAATCACATAAAGTATAACATTCTAAAAAGAATTTGTCAATAAAACCGCCAAAAGTCGTTTGATTTTTGGCGGTTTTTGACAGAGTTCTCTTACTGTTTTTGGATATATATAACAAGACGCAAAGGGTCCTGCCAAATCGGCAGGACCCTCCAAAATTATTCCTCGGAAAAATACTCAATAAGACCGATCAAATGATCGCTCATTTTGCGGATCGAGCGGGCAAGCGCCAGATACTTTCCTTCGTAGACCGTAAGCACGGTCTCGGTGTAGCCGCCATCGGCTCCCTTCACCGTTCCCGTGATGTATACCGTGCCGTCCTTGCCGACAAGCTGCGTTCCGTCAGCCACGTCCTCGCTCTCGGGCTTCTCGATCTCGTAGCCCATCGAGCGGATCAGCGTGCCGTCCTTACCGTACTCATAAACCGTAACGACCGACGAAAAATCGGAATTGAAGAAGCCCTTGTTGATGTTCTGGTTGGAGGCGATCTTCTCACCCGTGTAGACGGTTACGTAGTCCCCAACCTCGGCCACGGGAAGGATGTTCCCCTCCTCATCCATAAAGGTGGTCGGCTCGCGCAGCGTATAGTCCACGTGAAGCATGATCATCTTGTTATCACCCGTACTGTAAATGCCCTGGTCGTTATCGCGGAATCGGTACCATACCCATCCCACACACGCCTTGGCCTGCAAGAGATTCATCGTATAGTGCTCATAATACTCGGCTCGGTCCTCCTGCGTATACACAAGGATACCGGCGCCCGTGGAGTTGGCAAGCTTAAAGCCGTTGGCATCCATCGAATCCATACCCTTGGCGAAGAACTCGGTCACCATGAAGGGCTTGCCCGTGTTGCGGTAGAAATCGGTAAGAATGGAAGCCGCGGGGCTGAGACCGTTGTAAAGGTTCACGGAGATCACATCAAGGAAGTAGCCTGCGGCTCTGTGATAGCCCTCGTCGGTATAGCAGGTGCCGTTGACACGTGAGCCGATATACATATGGTTTTGGTCAACCGCCTTGATGGCATCACGCGAAATGCGGTAATATGTACTGTAAAGGAAGCAAAGGAACTCACTGTTCATCTGCGCAAGCTCGGGCGACCGGCTGTATTCGGCCAACGTGGGATTTGGAGTGTTCATTCTTCTTGCCAGCCACGCCCATGCCGTAGCGTACGAGAAGCTTACCGACGTATCCTCGTCGGGCTTAAGCATCAGATAGCGTGTCAAAATATCGTTGCCCGAGGGAAGCTCGTTATCGGTCGTGTACGCGAATACACGCGAATTCTCGGCATAACCGCCGCCGGTAATGATGGACGCCGCCTGCTCGTTGGCCTCTCTTACGAAGTCGGGGTCAAAGGCATTGAAGACGTAGTCGCTCTTATATCCGATCTTCGACATATAGTTGACCATCAGATTCAAATTGACCACGCAGGAAAGCCCGTTTTCCACATTAAGAAGGTCATCCTGCGGACTCTCGGCAGTAAGGTTTACGCCCATTTCCCGAAGCGAACGGGTAATGCGCTCAAAATAAACCTCCTCAAGACCGTAGGCGGCTATGGTGTAGTCCTTCTGGTTCTGTGTTGCACCAAGATTTACGGTATTAACGCCCACCGCAAAGAAGGGGTTGCCCAAGGGGTCGATCACGTAGATGCGCTCCCCGTGTCTTTCGGTGTGGAAGAAGCCGGTTGCCTGCCCCGTGAAGCCGGCATTGGTAATGCCGCCGTACACGTCGTACTCGGTGATCAGCCCACCAAGGTCGGTCTCCAGGAAGTTGACCGCCGTGCTCGAGCCAAGAGTGCTTAGCGTACGGGCAAAGCGCGCAGTCTCCCACTTGTTCTCGGTCACCTGATATCCGTTTGTCGCCTCTCTTGTCCAAATCGTACCGTGCTTCCACTTGACGGGCACGGTGTAATCGCCGGCGGGCGAGGATTCGCCGTAGCCCTCGGAGGTGAAGGTACCGTAATCGTCATAATAAATGAGATCGCCGTTGGCGTCCTTGGGATACACCTTGTCTCTGAGGTTGTCAAACCAATCGTTCACCAGGTACTCGGCATAGCCCCAGGGCTCGTAGCCGGCATTGGCAAGCTTGGAGAGGTTGAGCTCCTGCTCATACATCGAGTTCTTGATCTCAAGGATCGGCTCATAGTCCGACTCCTTGGAGGCAATATAAGCAGCAATGACGTCATCGTGAGCCGTGGTGGTCAGACGGAAGGCCACAGTCTTGGTGCCGTCCTCATCGATGATCTGCTCACACAGATAGTCCAAAACGTCCACCGTGAAGTAGTTGCCCAGCTCATACGGACCCTCGTAGATCTTGTCGTAAGCGGGCGCCAGCGCCTGACTGTTGCTGTAATTCAGCTCCGACTCACTCCAGCCCGTACCCGCGCCGTGTACCATCAGGTCGTAGGCCTTTCGGGTGCTGTTGTTCTCGTGCGAGTTCATATACACGCGAAGCGTAGCGGAGGAGGCGGTCTCCAGCATATTAACCACGTCCTCGCTCAGCTTGAACTTGAAGTAAGCCGCGCGGTACTGGCTGGATTGCTCGCCGCCCGGGTTTCGGATCGACAAAAGCGCTTCGGCGCCGTAATCCGCCATCTTGCGGTCACCGCTTCCGTTGAAAATGTAGGTATCATCCGTTGCCCCGATCACGGTCTTGCTCACGTTCATTCGGTCAAAGATCGGGTATCCGTCCTCGTCCGTCTCGGAGGTATTGTAAAGCGTGGTCGCGCGTCCGTAGCGGCGAATGCCGTCCATACCGAGCACAAAGGGGCGTACCACCAGCTGGAAGCCGCCGCTCAACGGGTCAAACGGAAGCTCCGGGATCTCAATGGCCGCCGCATACGCGTAGCCAAAGGTGTCCTTCACGTTGCAGGAGTTGCCGTCCGCATCCAGAATGGACTCGTAGATCACCTTTTCCTTTTTGGAAAGGGTCTCGGCCACAATGTTGCCGTCCTCGTCCTTGGCAAGATAAATGACCTCATAGCCGACGCGGTTATAGTCGGTACTGTTCAGACCAAACACCAGGCGCGCCGAAAACGTGCCGTCCGTCGGCTTCGCGGTCTGGTAGCCCAGATAGTCGGCCGCGGCCTCTCGCTTGATCTCCACCGTATAGTTACTGTCGGTCTTGACGATCAGATTTTTCATCCTGACCCCCCAGTTGTAATAGCCGTCAAAGTAGCGCACGGCGCTGGAAATATATTTTTTTGCATCGTAACGCTCAATGCTGAACTCCAGCACTCTCTCGCCGTCAACGATCATCTCGCACGCGCCGTTCTTGGGTGAAAAGACACAACGGATGTTGTACCATTTTCCGGTCTCAAGCCGCACGTCGCTCTTTTCCTTACCGTTCTGATCGGTATGGATATAGCCCTCGCTGTCCAGGCGAAGCGCGTTGAACACCGTCTCCTTACCCGTCGCGACCTCCTTGTAGATCCAGCAAAGGAAGGAAAGCGGACGCTGTTCGGGCGTATACTCGATGCTTCCGCTCTTGCGAATGCCCTCGGGGAAGGAATCAAAGTAAAAATCACCCTCCAGCGAGAAGGACAGATAGCTTCCAAAGATATTCTGATCATCAAAAATGTAAAGTGCACCGCCCTTGTTGCTATGCCTGTCGTAATACATATACGGCGTGCCGTCCTCCTCCGTACCGTTCTTCCAGATGCTTCTTCGGTCATCGATCCGATAACCCGCATCGGCGTCGGTCAGAAGATTCCACTCAAGGTCGGCCGCCGAGGACGTGATCATAAGCCCCGCCGCCATAAGCGCCAAAAGAAGCGCGGCTATAAGAAGCTTGCCGATCCGAGAAATCTTACTTTGCATTTTTTGCTCTCCTTTTTTTATTCAAAAATTCAAAAAAACACCCATTTTCAAAAAAATTGTATCATTTCTTTGCATATTTGTCAACGAATCCGCTCCAACAATCACCTATTTCCAAAATTTTTGCACACATATGCAAACAAAAAAGCAGCGCAAAAAAAGGGGGAGTCGATGACTCCCCCAAAAATATACACTTACTCTGCGTCGAAATAGGAAACGATGCCGATCAGGTGATCGCTGATGTTCTTAATGGCATCGGCGAACTGAACGTACTGTCCCTTGTATACCGTAAGGATCGTCTCGGTGTAGCCGCCGTCGGCGGTGGAAGCGGTTCCGATGGTATAAAGGTTGCCGTTCTCTGCCTCAAGTGCCGTTCCCTCCTCGGGATAGCGGCTGTCGGGATGATCGACAAGATTGTAGCCCTGCGAGCTGATCAGCGCACCGTTCGGATCATAGGTATAGACCGTAACGGTAGAACAGTAGGTGTTGTTATAAAGACCCTTGTTGATGTTCTGGTTGGAGTGCATACCGCCGCCGGTGTAGACCTCGGTATAAGCTCCGATCTCAGCCGCCGAATAGATCTTACCTGTGTTCATGTCCATAAGCGTGTTCGGGTGAGGAGACGAGCCGTAGGTCATATTCAGCATGATCAGTCGGTTGGTTCCGTCCGAGGTAAAGACACTCTGGTCATTATCGCGGAAGCAGTACCAGCTCCATCCCACGCAAGCCTTGGATTCCAGAAGGATCAGCGCATAGTGCTCATAGTAGTCGGCTCTGTTTTGCTGAGTCTTGACCGCCTGACCGGCACCGGTGGAGTTTGCAAGAGGATATCCGTTGGCGTCGATCGCGTCCTCGCCCTTAGCAAAGAACTCGGTTACCATAAAGGGAATGCCCGCATTGCGGTAGAAGCCGATAATTCTCTCATAATCGGGGTTGAGACCGCCATAGAGGTTCGCGGTGATAATGTCCAGATAGTAGCCCGCCACTCTGTGATAGGGCTCGCAGTCATACAGTGTACCGTTGATACGCGATCCGAGGTACATATGATTGGGGTCAACCGCCTCGATCGCCTCGCGAACCACGCGGTAGTAACGACCGTAGACGAAGGAAAGGAACTCGTCGTTGATCTGCTGGTAATCATCCACACGGTAAAGATCCTCAAGCGTGGGAGCGGGATTGTCAAGCTTTCTGGCAAGCCAGGTCCAAGCCACGGCGTAGGAGAAGCCTGCCGTCGGCTCCTTGGGGTCGACCGTCAGATAACGAAGAAGGATATCGTCACCCGAAGCCAGCTCGTTGTCCGAGGTATAACCGAAGAGGAAGGGATTGTCGGCATAGCCGTTCTTTTCTACCTCCTTGGCATAGGTCTCGTTCGCGTAGGTAACGAAATCGGGGTCGAAGACGTTCATCGTATCGTTGTTGGCAAAGCCGTTGCTGGTGTTGGTTCGACCGGTTCCGATCGAGATCATGTAAGGAAGCACAACGCTGATACCGACCACGGTGGGAAGACCGTCCTTGACCTTCAGCATCTCGGGGCCTGCGTTTACAAGATTGATGCCGGTTGCCTTCAGCTCCTTGGTGATAC
>JAEIGA010001882.1_pt1 | contig 33406 bp, 52 predicted proteins | sample 9270691 | NCBI WGS metagenome assembly JAEIGA01 (sample SAMN17057246, study PRJNA624740) | gut metagenome | biome: biome; isolation source: fecal sample | host: Bos grunniens | place: China: Xizang | collected 2019 | reverse complement strand
TCCTTTATCTTTCGTACTTCATCACTCTTACTTGTCGCAACATAATCATTACGCATATAATAAGATACAATATTGTATAAATCACTTAATGATTTGCATTTATTAATGTCTTTATCATTTATTACATTATAATACTTAATAAAATATTTTAAATATGTGGTTGCTTTATATAAATCTTCAATCTTTAATTGACGATTAATATATAACTGTAATAACCATTTACTATACTTACCCATCTTATCGGGTTTATTAGAATTATAAGTAGGGTCAGCAGATATTATTTGATTAAATATATCTTGAGGAATTTTACTGTAGTATTTTGTATAAATGTCATCTAAAGTTGCAGCTTCAAATAAATTTATAAATTGACTTTCATTTATTATTATACGCATATTTATCTGTTATTTTTATAATAAATATTGTTTTTATCCAAATAATTTTTGTAATTTTGCATTATATAAAATAATTAAATAAATTTTAAATATGATTTTATTAAATGGTAAAGAATTAAGTGATAAATTATACCAATCACTTAATGAAATTAAAGACAAAATGCGTTATAAACTAATTATCCTAACAATAGGAAATGATGAAGCAAGCAAAGTTTATGTGAGAAATAAAATTAAATCTTGTGAAAAAGTTGGAATTTCTTGCCAACATATCCTATTAAATGAATCAATTTCTGAACACGAATTTGAATTGTATATTAAAAACTTAATTAAAACTCATTTTGAAAATAGTATAAGATTCGATAATGGTGGTATCATCCTACAACTACCAGCACCAAAACACCTTGTGGAAACCTTTAATAAAATAATTCCACCTTGCTTTGATGTCGATGGTTTCGGAAATCTTAATAAAGAATACCTTATGACAAATAAAAAACCATACCACTATCCAGCAACACCAAAAGGTGTTATGACACTATTGGAAAATTATAACATACCAATCGAAGGAAAACATGTGGTCATAATAGGAAGAAGTGACATCGTTGGAAAACCTCTTGCGCAAATGATGCTTAATAAAAATGCTACGGTAACAATATGCCATAGCAAAACAGAAAACCTTGAAACTATAACAAAAACAGCTGATATTCTAATCTCAGCAATCGGTAAACCTAAATTCATTAATGAAACACATATCAAAGATAATGTAACAATAGTTGACGTGGGTATTAATAGAACCGAAAATGGACTGTGTGGAGACGTTGACTTTGAAAATGTTAAAGATAAATGCTACGCAATAACACCAGTTCCTGGAGGTGTCGGACCAATGACAGTATATAGTCTTATAGAAAATACAATGCAAATTTGTCATTAAAATAATAATTAAATTCAATATGGACACAATGGGCACAAATTTTTATGCTAGAATCATTCCATCAGAAGAATCAAAAACAAAATTGAAAAAATTAATCGATAATAATGATTTTAATGAAATTGAAAAATTAACACATGAAATGTATTCACCATTATATAAAGAAGGTGATGAAATACTTGGTGGAGAAGTACACCTCGGAAAACGCTCTGGAGGATGGAAATTCCTATGGAATCCAAATGTCTATGTCACAAGAGAAATATATAAAGAAGATAACCAATATAAACTCGGTGACTATATAGCAAAATATACCTATCCACTAACAAAAGAAGGTATTAAAACATTTATTAATAGAAATGATGTGGAAATATATGATGAATATAACAAAAAACAAAATAAAGATGAATTCTTTGAAATGGCAATAAATTGGACCACATGGAAAAATGAAGAAGGACTAGATAGTAAAACTTATTACGAAAAATATCCAGATGATTATGATAACTATATTTGTAATAATGACTTAACTAAATACCTCACACAAATAAACACAACATTCATATCAAAATCTAAAACAGATTTCTATTCAGATGGACTTAGATTTGCAACTTCAACTGATTTCTCATAAAATAATAAAATAAATTAAAAAAAATGGAAAAATGTTTTTACATGTCGTATCATATTAATGGTACAAAACAAATTATTGATGAACTGAAAGAAAAACTTAAAACAACGTTTAGTGGTAAAATGTTAATTAGTAATCTTATTAATACAAATTCAGAAAATCATATTAGTCCCGTTGGCACTGATATAGTAATTATTAATGACAATAAACCATTGAATGATGATAATAATTCTGAAATTCTAGTGGCATTTGAAGATAAAACCATTAATATTGAAAATATTATTAATGATGAATCATTTAAAAATCAATTAACAATCTCCTATGAAAAAATTGATGAAGAAAATAATATTTTCCAAATTCATAATGGTAATACTAGAAATATATTTCATAACGAATGTTGTGTGATATCATACGGAGAACCATTTGAAACTAAATCTTGCTGTTTCTCAATTAAAACAATTAAAAATGCTGTGGAAGAATGGTTCGTAAAAATGAACGCAAATATCAATAATCTAAAACAAGGATATAATGAAGCAACACAAAATAATGGTAGTGAACCAGATTTCTATCAATATATGATAGAACTTATTAATAACTTCGATTACCAAAAACATGAAATTAAACCATATTATAAAATTAATTTATTTGAATATATCTAATTCTTAATTTAAAAACAAAAAATAAAGGAATTATTATACTAATTTATATAATAGTATATAATTCCTTTATTATTTTTATATAAAATCATTATCCTTAATTTCATTATACTTGTCCTCAGTTATTAACATAGGAACTTCCTTAACCCTTAAACCCTTCCAAATAACAAATAATGTTAATAAACGCTCACATAAAGCACCACCAATCCTTGATTGATACTTAACGGTATTGTTAGGATAATATGACTTTAAATAATTAATTCCATCATCCTCAACCATCTTGTAAACATCATCCATATTACTAATACCTTTAATATCTAAATATTTATACATAATACCAAAGAAAAATTCACAATACTCATTAAATATCTCCTTACTAGTAATAAACATATTACAACAATATAACTTAGTACCACTAAATAAAATACTACTAATAATATCCATAGAAATACCATAATCTTCTAATAAGATACTAATAATAATGTCAAAATCCTTTATGTTATGATAAAAACCATAAGACGCATATACTGAAATACCCATATCTAATTTTTGTGGTAAAATTATATCATAATCACCAATGTCAATAATGTCATCCATAAAAGCAAAATACCTCCTATAATGACAAAAACCAATATAATCCTTTATATCATAATTCTTCCAAACCCAATAATAACCACTTAACTCACTGTAAAAACCATTCATAAAAGAAACATTGTTACCACAATCCTCCCTATATATGTTCTCACCATATAACTCAATATTATTACCTAAACTCAAAATCTTATACACATCATTACTAACTGGTAAATCAAACTTCCTATGACCACACACAAATATATCTAAATTACTACTATCCATAATACAAATATAATTTTAATATACAAAATTTATATAAAAACTAATTAAACTAAATATTTATTATTAAAATAATTTGAAAATTTATATTTTTATTATGAATAATTTTAATAAAATTATTAAAACAACAATAAATAAATTTATATTAGAAAACCTTAATATAGAAGTAAATAATAATTTACCCATACACGAATTCGAAAAAGATATGGAAAATTTAGGATTTACTAAAGAAGGTGATAGAGCTGGGTCAAGAATTATATATCACTTAAAAGATGGTGGATTAAAAATAACAACACACGACCCTGGAAAAACAGCAAAAGCAGATATGCTTAGAAATGTTTTTAATGCGCTGAAAAATATAAAATGGTTTGATAATGAAGATAATTTTAAAAAATTCCCATTCGATAGATGGCAATTTAACCCAAACTCAATAGAAAGAAATACAATAACACAAGATATACAACAAGCAAACGAATTATATAAAAACGCAGAAGTATATAGAGTGTTCTATAATAATAACCCATTATCAATATTAAAAACAAAACAAGGATATAACCTATGTAGAAGTAATGAAGATAGAAGACCACTATTAAATAAATGGTATGACGGATTTGAACTAGGTAATATACCAACACTCAAATTAGATGACTACGAAAAACTAGAAACAAAAGCATACCCAATTAAACAAAATGGAACCCTAGATTTTGATAATGTAATAATCGAAAATAAAATAAATAATAATATGAAAAAGAAACAATTAATCAGATTAACTGAAAATGATTTACATAGAATTATTAAGGAATCGGTAAATAACATTCTTTCAGAACTTGATTGGAAAACATATCAAAGTGCTGCTCAAAAAGCATATAATAGAGCCTTTGATGATGATGTATATCATAATTTAGATAAATTTAATTCTGAAATGGATAGAAGTGAACGTTTTGGAAATGCAGCAGAGGATGCTTTTTCTAAAGAATATCCAGATAATACTAGCGCAATTTATCACACAGAAGATTCTATGGGTTATCAAAGTCCAATTTGTAAATATTATGATGATAACGATAGTAGTTATGAATTTCAAATAGATTCTCCAGAATTGTCAGAATTTCCAAAACATAAGATTTCATATAATAAAATGCTACCATCAGAAAGAGATGTTAGACAAGTTGCAAATGGGACTGCAAAATACATAAAAGGTAAAGGGTGGACAAAACCTAGACAAATTCCAAAAGGTTTTAATAAATAATCATGCAGCATCAATCCAACCTTAATATCATCCCACTTACATACCATTCCGATGGCAGTAGAGAACATATGGGCGAATCATTACGATTCGCTCTTTTTTATTATTCTATCACATATCTTAAAACCAATTTTTTTTTTCACAAAAATTTTTTCCAGAATTTTTTTAGAATACATTAAAAATAAAAAATACACCCAAATATATTTTATCAAAAATTTTTTTCCAGAATTTTTTTTTAACATAATAAAAATATACCCTACCAATATATTTTGACAAAAAAAATTTCCTGGAATTATTTATAAAACCGTTGCCCCAAAATCAACCACAATATAGTGGGGAAGTGGGGTAGGGGTTACATAGGTAGGGGTGCTATGGGGTGCTATGTACAAAAATGTTCCACGTGGAACAATGTTAAAAAATGTTAAAAAGTCTTAATAATTGTTAAAAATATAATCATTAAGAAAATTTAACTAAATTTATTTGGTCATATCAAATTTTGATTCTCACGCATTGTTTTACTTGTTATGTGGAAATGTACCACAATAAACTAAATAGACTCACAGAGAGTCTAAAAATAGTGTTTTTTTAGTGTGTTATTGTGTTTAGTTTATTTGCGTCAGTTTTATGGACAAATATAAGAATGAATATTTATACAATCAATTTTGCATAAATATAATATATAGATAAAATCTATAAAAAAACCAGCGGGATATAAATAAAATCTATATCCAAATATAAATTACAAATGTAAAGTGAAATTTAGTTTTATAAATGTAATTTATTTATAAACATAAAGTATCAAAACAAATATATAAATACAAAAAAAGGTAGGGAATTTCCCTACCTTATAATCATTTATTTTTGTCTTGCTTGGCAAAATAGTAACCAATCAATAAAACCGATGTTGGCACACCGAAAATGAGTGCCAAAGCACTATTGTACGGGTTAATTACTATAATGCAGTAAAGCAAAGTAGCAAAAAGAATGATAGCACCAATAATGAGTGAAGCAAATGCAAGTTTCATAAGATATGTTTTTAAGTTAATAATGTTTGTTTGATGATGCAAAATTAGTGAAAAGATTTAATATAACAAAGGTTTATTAAAATAAGTAACAAAAAAAGTGATATTAAGAAAATTTAACTAAATTTATTTGTTCAATTCAAATTTTGATTCTCTGCAATTTATTTTTGCATTATGGGCAAATATATTACTAACACTATAAAAGTCGCTAAAATCAAAGGAAAGTGGGCAAATATAAGGTAATTCGGTATTGTTTTACTCATACCAATAACACCAAAAAAATAAGGTAGGGAGAATTTCCCTACCTTTGTTATTTAGTCTTGCAAATTAGCAATATACTTTACTGCTTTTTCTGCTTGTGATGATGCTATGACAACTAATTTAGTATCATTTTTCAATGCTTTTAACCAACTTTGGATATAAGCAACCGAGTTATTAAATACCTTTGTGTTATCAATCCCAGCAAGCGAACAAAGGAAAGCACTACCGATTTCAGCAACTAATTCTTCTTTGCTATATAACTCACTACCAAAATTGCAATTAGTTTTTCGGTTACATCTTTTTTCAGTCATTGTACTATGTGTCAATTCGTGAAAAGTAGTGCTATAATATTCTTCAACAACCTTATATTGTTTCATTGTAGGAACTTGTACGAGGTCTTGCAAAGGTGCAAAATATGCTTTATCCGTCAATTTATCATTGATAAATTTAAGGTTTTTTTCTCTGCTTAAATAACCTTGTATAAGGTTTTCAGCACTCTCAATCGGATTTACCTTTGTTTCAGTTTCGGTTGAATTTTCAATCTTACTTTGTATTCCGTTAGTATCATCAATGTGGAACACATTGTAATACTTCAAACAAGGTATTGTTTTTTCAACTTCCTCGTTAGTTACTTTATCTTTTTCAGTAACTTTAATTGGTGTGTAAAATACCACAATTTGCGATTTTGCACCTTTTTTCACACTACCTTTTAAGTCTTGAATTTGCTTAAAAGTAAGGTATTCCCCTGCTCTCCAACCAAGCAGCATTTGATTCAACAAACTATAAGGTTTGCGAGTTGTATAAGATATAGCAACTTCTTTTGCACTATAACTTCCAACTGACCAAGGCTTTTGCCACGGCACAATACCTTTTTCAAGTTGCTCAATAAATTTGTTAGTAATGATTTCGTAGATAGTCATAGTAGTAATTTTTAATAGGTGGATAATGTTGTTTTGTTGTTTGATGATGCAAAGATAAGCATTTATTTTGAATCTACAATAACTAATACTATATATTTTTACTTTGTTATGTCATTTTTTATATAACAATCCATTTTGCTAAATCAAGATTACAAAATACACATAAATCAATCTAACAATAATAAAGTAATTAAATATATTATATAATGTGTAACTACCAACACATAAAAAGATGACTTAAAACTGACTTATAAACACTAATAAAATGCGATTTTGTAAAGTCAAGGTGCTAAAATAGCACATTAAACAAAAATTTTACCTATTTTTTATACTTTTTTATAACAAACTATTGCCAATTCAAAATATAGTGCTAACTTTGCTCTCGTTAAGGAACAATACTAATTTGTTCAAGTATTCACCCAACTAAAAATTTTACTACTATGTTGGAACAAAACACAATCAAGTCAGTTGCAGATTTTTGCAATGTAATTAACAAAGGTACATTCGGTGTTCAGTTGCTCGCTGTTACCGAACCAAAAATGAACAAACGTAATAATCCCTATTTTGGGAGAGTTCAAAAAGCAACCTATATCGCTAATATTGCATTAGGTTATGACTACGAAAATGTAGTCAATGCAAGACTGATTAAACAAGGTCTTGAACCTACCTTTAAGTCTGTTGCACCAAAGGGAACAAGATTTATTTCTGACTTTATGTTGGAAAAAATTAGCGACCCATCTGTCACCTACTTGCGCACTACAATGCAAGGTAGCACAAGCGAAAAGCATTGTTACTATCTTGATGGAGTAGAAGTGACCGACAAAGCATTGCTTAATGAAATTTTGAGTTGGATTCCAACACCAAGTAAGTCAGCAAAGCAAAGTTCTCACGGACTTGATGAAAACCAAGTTGTTGTAAGAAACTTTACCACAAGCAACATTGTTTGCTTAAAGCAAGGAAATAAGGTCTATAAAGTAAATAATGACCTTGACCTTACAAAGTACCTTAACCTATTCAAATAGTAGGTACTTATTTCAGTACATTGGGACACCATCTAATAAAAAAATGGTGGTGTTCCTTTGTTAATTCAAAATAAATTATTACCTTTGCATTCAGTTTAAGGATAGTCCTTTAACATAACCTTTTAATTCATTTTTAGATATGGAAACAAAGAAGTCCATCCCTGCTGACTTTTGTGATTACAATCACAACAAATTAGATGCAGAAACACACCTCATTGAATACACTTACATTGAAAGAGTGTATGAGGATGACAATGATGATGAGAGTGAGTTGATTGGATATAGACAAAAAGTAGAAATCTTCGTGAATGGGGAACACTACGAAAGTGAATATATCCAAAGTGAAGATGAATTTTGCACATATCGTTTTCACGATGAGTATATAAAACTTTGCAAGCAAGCAAAGGTAACACCTATTTCGTTGGGATATTAGTTATATAATAGCAACTCCCTTACTTTTAATGGTAGGGGAGTTGTTTTAATACTTAATTAAGTAAAATAATTACTATTATGAGCAAGATAGAAGATTGTGCTGATTTAATTATTGAAATTATGACTTATTCACCTAATGATGAAACAATTAGAGTTGAGAGTAAATTAAATTCAGTTATTGAATCAATGCTAATATTTTTGGACTACGATGATTTAATTGAGATATTGGATAATCGTGTTAGACCCAGATTATTACCAACTAAACTTATAATTTGGAGTGATTATATTAACAATAAAATAAGTGATTTAAAGTTATGGATAAGAAATTAGTTATTATCTATGTTGGTATAAATAGTCCTCATTTCAATACTCGCAGAATGGTAGAGGATTCATTTTGTGGTAAAACATTTAAGGATATTGATTCCATTAAAGAATATTGTAAGGAATTACAATTAGAATATAGAGGATGTGATACCATAGATGCACATATTGATTGTTTAAATGATGAAGAATATCCTACTGAAGAATGGTGTGGATATTGTTATATTGAAACATAATAAATCGGAATCTGCATTTTGTTTATTGTTTGGGGCAAGGTTATTAAAACCTTGCTTTTTAGTTTATTATATAGGTACTTAATTAAGTATAGGTAATATATTTTTACTTATCCTTATGAAAAAATAATCATCATTTTATTTTGTTATGTTATTTGTTTTTTATAATTTTGCACTAAAATTAAATTGCATTTAACAATGGAAATTAAGAATGAAATAAAGTTTAGATTAGCACTCATTGATAAATTAACCTCTGCTTGTGCAAATTATTTGGGTGTTCACATTGATGATGATTCAAATGTATTTATTGGTGACAATGTATTTGAACCTTACGATTGTGAAACTATTAGTTTATCTAAAACAATCCCTTATGATAATGATAATATTGATAGTGTATTGATGTTTGGTGATGGTACTATTGAATTTCATTTACAAGATAGTCAAGAAACATTTAATTGGAATGAATTTAATAATGAAATCATAATCATCATATTAAAACAAATATTGAAACTAAATAAGTAATCTGCATTTTAATATAAATTTTTTGTTTGTTATTGTTTGGAAAAGTGGTATTTGGGAAAATATCACTTTTTTTTATAACTTTTTTGAAATGTTCTTTGTTATTCCAAATTAAAGTTGTAACTTTGCTCACGCAAACGAGGAAATGAATCCTCATAGTATTAACTTAAATTTCATTATTAGTTATGATTTACAAATTACTTGCTACTCTTGAAGTAAAAGCAAATTCAATGTCTATTGAGGACTTTAATGTAGATGAGATTACCTTAACAAAAGTTTTTAAGGTAGATGCAGAAACTACTGAAAGAGCATTTGAATATGTAAAAGAACAAATTTCGTGTTTTTGCAAACGCAATAATAAGACTATATTAACTAATCATATTGTTCTTATGCAAGACATAATGTCTTATCATAATGGTCACAATCGTATTTTAGTTGATAAATTAAATGAGTTGTGGTTAGATAAAAAGAATCACAATAACTTTGGAATCATTATTTCTGCTTTATATGTTAAGTATATAGAAGAATGTGATGATAAAGGCATTCATATTGTAGAACAATATGACAAATTTTATGAAGATTTTGTTTGGGATTTCCTAACAGATGTCTGCGATGATTGTGATTTGGAAACAATTATTAAGTTTGTTTCTCATACATAGTAAAATTAAGTGTCACTTATATAGTGGCACTTTTTTTATAAGATTTTTTACATATCACTTGCAGGTTTCAAATTAAAGTTGTAACTTTGCTCACGCAAACGAGGGATGAAAACCTCACATTATTAACTTAATTATTTTCAGTTATGAAAAAAGAATTTATCATTGAAAATGAAGTTATCTTTAATGATATGAATGTATTTGGAGATAACGAAGAACACTATTACAATTTAAAATGTTATGATGGTTATGCTATTGGTGTATCAACATATAACAATAACAATGAACCAAAATTCATTAAAGTAACTTATCCAAAGTTATCTGCTATCCTTGATGATAGAGATAGAACAAATTATATCTTGCGTTATAGAGGTTTATATGACCTATTTGCAAGAGATGTACATTATGGTGATGTAATGATGTCTTTTGGTGTCATTTCTCCCATTGAAGTTGGTAATAAATGCAAATGGAATGACCCTTGCATTGAAGATTATGAAGATGTTGAAGAAGCAAAGGAAAGAACATTTACTATTGTTTCTATTGGGGATAATAATGTATTAGAAAATGAAGATGATATTATTTTAATTAGTGATGGTTCAAGTGAAGTTGAAGTTACTATTAACGAAATAATTTTCATTTAATCTATAAATTGTTTGGTAGTGTAAAAATAAATGCTTAAATTTGCACTACCAAACCTAATTAAAAACATTATTAACAATTAAAAACTTAAACTATTATGTCAATTACTATTGATGTTCAAGTTACTAACGGAAATTTTGATTTATTTGTTGGTGATGATTGTGGCGGTAGTGGAATTTCAATTAAGGGAAAATCTGCACAAGAAACTGCTGAAAACTTATTACCTTATCTTGTTGATTATTTTAAACAAGAAGAAAGTTATAACAATTAAAAACAAACTATTATGATTAACATTGATAAGATTGATGAACTCAACGATTTGAGTATTCAAATTCATAAGGAATTGTTTAAGATGATTTCTAACGAAATGCAAGAAGTGAAAGAAATCATTGTTCCCGATAATATCTATGATTATGATATTTCTTATTCGGTATCTTACGATGGTGGTAATCATCCCGAATATGACTCGGATTGTTTTGCTTGCATTGAAAAAATTGAACTTGATGAAGAAAGAATCATTGTTCATACTGAATATGGAAGTGAAAATCTTGAATTTATGTCAAATCAAGATTTGTTTACCATCGCTTATCTTATTGAATTTATTACAAATCAATATGACACATTTGAAAGTGAACGAGAGTAAATAAAAATGAACGGAAATAAGGCACTTTGTTTTGAGTGTCTTATTTTTTTTGTAACTTTTTTTGAAATGTTCTTTGTCAATCCAAATTAAAATTGTAACTTTGCACCATCAAACTTAAAAAATAAATAAACTATGGAAACATTCAAACCAATGATGACTACAAGTCATATTTTTCTTCATCAGTTGAAACAACGATTTCTTCATTGTAAGATGTGTAATCAATCAAGAACTTTGGAAATCCTTGATGATTGCTTTGGGGAATGTGCAGTAATCAATGGAAACATTGTTACAATTAGTTGTACTGATAAGGTGTATGAGTTTATGTTTGAACTCAATGATAACTCATACATTGAGGAAATATCTATCATTTAAGATATGAAAACTATATATGAGGAAAATAAAACCATTAAAAAGGGTTCAATTATAATTTGTCCTATTTGTGGTAAAGAAGTGATAAAAAATCATTATGCTCAAGCATTTTGTTCTAATAAATGTAAATATATATATTGGAATAAAAAAGGTGATAGGCATAAAAAAGGATATTATCACAATTATAATATGAAAAATCCTCAAAGATTAGAAAGAGGATTTACGAAAGGTTATATTGATGGTAAAGTATCAAATGGTGTAAAAGAAAAGAAAAATGGGCAAATATGGTATGACAATTTAGGCAGACCACATTCAAGAGATTTCTTCAATCCTACATTGTCTGATTTGTTAGATTGGAAATGTTTTGTTGAATGGCACGATGATGATTGGTGCGAAGAAAGTGAAATTTAATCATTTTTTTTTCATAAAACATTTGGTGGTGTAAAAATAATTGCTTAACTTTGCATCATCAAACAACAAACAATTAACTTAAATAAACATTATGACAAATTTTACTTATAATCAAGACCAATTCCTTAAATTGAATTGTCCTATATTTGATAAGACAATTTTTGAAGGTATTTATATTCCAAAACATTTTCCATTTAATAAGACATTATATAAATTGGAAAATACTAAATTACAAGCATTTAGATTGCTTGGAATTTCAATCGGTTATCATATAAACAAATTCGGATGTAAAGTATATAACACATATTATTACATCCAATTACCAAATGAGAAACCATTTTGGTGTCCTTGTTATTTGGCAAGTAATAGTGTTGTATTTAATGAAAAGAATGATTTCTTTGATTATCTTAATGATAACAAAGAAGTTAATATAAATTCTGCGAGTAAAAGCAAATGGACTTGTTGTGAGTCTTTGCTTAATGACCTACCATCTTCTATGATTTTTAATCATAATAAAAATAGAATTTTTAATGATTGGTATTGGGATATTATCAAACAAGAACCATTAGTTCATTCATCTACTATTAGATATTTCTTAATGACAAAAGATGGTGTTCAATTTTGTTTGGATTGTAAAGAAAATCATTTCAAAACAAAAGAAGAATGTATTCAAAACCATTTAAATGGATTTGTCATTGATGAATTTGAAGATGACCCTTTTACTATTGAAATTGAAGTATTGCCAAATAAGGCAAGAAAATATATACTCCAATTTGAAGAAGTTTTTTAAGTTAATAAATGTTTGCAAGAGTGCCACATCTTTAATGTGGTGTGGCACTCACTTTTTTTAACAAAAAACTTTAAAAACATTTGGTAGATACAAAATAAAAATATAACTTTGCACCGAAAAACACAAAAACTAAACTAACTTGCCCCGATAGTTAAATGGATATAACAAGATTCTTCTAAAATTTAGTTCCGTGTTCGATTCACGGTCGGGGTACACTAATTATGTATGTTTTGTTTCCATTGTCAAAAGCATTTCGTTGAGATAACGAGGTGCTTTTTTTATAACTTTTTTTTTTGAAATGTTCTTTGTCAATTCAAATTAAAGTTGTAACTTTGCTCTCGCAAACGAGGAAATAAAATCCTTATAGTATTAACTTTTAATATTTAATTTTTATGAGATTAAATTCAGCAGATAGTTATGAACCTATAACTATTATCTTGACAAAGGAGAACACTCCTATTGCTTACAACAACAAGATTGAAGAACTTGTTGAACAAGGTATTTATTCAAGTAAAGAAGAAGCAGAAAAAAATCATTCAAGTATTGCTATTGAATGTGAAATCTACTATGATAAACACAATGGTTTATTTGCCGTAGAGAGTGATGCAGTAGAGAATAATTGTGATATTTATTCTCCTTATAGTGCAGAACTTTGTGAACAATATAAAGAAGATATATATGTTTACAACATTATTTGGGAAACTGATGGTGCAGATGATGTTGATTTACCAAATTCAGTACATATTCCATCTATTATTGATGAGGATATGATTACTGATTGGTTAAGCGACCAATATGGTTTCCTAATTAAATCTTATGAGTTGTCAAGATTGTAAATGTTGTATTAAGAAGTGCTATCCTTTGTGGTAGCACTTTTTTATTTTTCATCTTGATAGTTAAAATGCCTCTAAAAGTGATTTTAAGGCATCTACAATCGCTTCAAATGTAAAAGTAATGGAAATTATCATCTAATACTTTAAAAACCTCTTAGAAGCGAAATTTCACGATTTGGAGTTAAAAAATAACAATTATGAATGTAGAGTACAAACTTACAGATTTTTTAGATGAAACTGAACACAAGTTCCGTGAATTACTCTATGAACTCATTGAAGAGTATAAAGAGTTAAAATGTTTAAATGAAGAAGATTCAGTTCCTTTGAACATTAAGATTGGTAACACTACCATTGTCAAGATAAATGGTGAATTGGTGTATGATGATGATGATGATGAGGATAGATACATATTCCATTTTACAAGAAAAGGGGATAAGATTGAGTTTAACATCCCCAATATGCTTCTAATGGTTAATGCTATTGATGAGTTAAATAAACCTTATAGAAAACTATTGAAGTATCGTGTAAAGTCCAATGAAAAGATTTCTTACACCATTATTGAAATATTTAATTATGAAGTAAGAAAAGAATTTGAGATTGAAGCATACACTTTGGAAGAATTATTCATTCAAGTGTATCAAATGAATCGTCATTTGAGATACTGCAATGGTTGCTATTATAAGTTCAAGGATGAATCTTTGGAAAAACAATCACACCAATGGGAAAAAGACCTACCACACGGAATGTCTTTTTCGCTTTACTATGGTGATGGAATCGTAGATTAACAAATAGAAAAGTGTGTTGTTGGAATGATTTTTAACAACACACTTTTCCTTTTCTTTGATATATATTATTATATTATATATTTTCTTTTATTATTATATTAAATTTATTTATATATATTATTTTTATTATAGTATTATATATAATATATAAAAAAAAGAAAAAATATATAAAAAGAAAAAAAAAGATTTATCAAATTGTTTTGTCAATTCAAATTAAAGTTGTAACTTTGCTCACGCAAACGGGGAACAATTCCTCATAATATTAACTTAAATTTCATTAAATTATGGAAAATTTTGATTTTAGTTTGGTATCACAATCAATCGTTGATAAGATGATTAGTGACATTAACTATTACGAAATGTCGGACAACAACGAAGAAAGAAAATATTTCTATTATTTGTTTGTCACTGCATTTAACAAGATGCAAGAAGAGAAAGGAAAATCAAATAAGATTTATTCTTTACTCAACAAGAATGACATTATTGAGTTTATGGGTAATCATTCAGTATTTGAGATAACTAATATTGCCAATTACTATAAGGAATATGACAATATGAGTCCTTATTTTGATGATATTGTTTCTATCTATCATTATGGATATAGTGGTTTATCAACACTATTGAAGGATAATATTGAAGAACTATTGCTGAATGTAATGAAGTATCCATACAAAGATGGGTATAAAGAAATATACGCAAAGTATGTTACTCAAACATTGGAAGTTTTCTTTCCAAATTAGGTTTGTATAATTAAGTGCTATCCTTTGTGGTAGCACTTTTTTTCACTTTTTTTGAAAAATATTTGTAATTTTACTTGCAGGTATCAAAAATATTTGCTACCTTTGCACTCGTTAAGGAATGGTTCTTAACATAACCTTTATAACCTCGCAATGATTAGGTTAATTGCCAAAAGACAATGGATGCAATCCAAGTGACTGACACACTCAATGAAGTATGGAACAAGGTAAATGAACTCCGTACATTCATTCGTGAGCAAGTTAAAGAGAATGGTGTATATGAGATTACATCGGAGTATGATGATGTTTCTCCTACAATTTGCTATTCTTGCAATGCAATGTCTATTGTTGAAAAGTTAGAGTGGGATGAGGATAAGGAAGACATTCTTATCACTTGTGAGGATGGTAAGCAATATTTTGATGATTGTAACACCACCGACATTCTCATTCTTGCTGAAACCATTATTACTCTTAATTCGTACAAATGTAGTGACGAATGGGATGATGAGGATGAAGATGATTGGCAAGAACTTGAAAAGTGGGATGAAGAGTAATACTAATAACACTATCCAATTTGGGTAGTGTTATTTTTTTATAACTTTTCTACTTTTTGTTTTGTCAATCCAAATTAAATTGCTAACTTTGCTCTCGCAAACGAGGAATGAAAACCTCATATTATTAACTTTTAAAACTATTGCGACTATGGCAAAAGAAACATTCAGTTGTGTAACTCTTTCAAGATTGGATTTTGAAAAGATGGGTTATCCAACAAATCACATTAGTGATGAGCAAATGGAAAAGATTGCTCATAAGATTGGAGATATTCTTGTTGAAAATCTCTATTGGGATTGCATTGAAACATTTGGCAAAGAACTAACTAAAAAGTAATTGACTATGGCAAACATTTGTAACACTACCTATCGTTTTAATGGAAGTAAGGAATTGATTTCAAAGTTTTGGAATAAACTTACTGAAATCAATGTGGATAATCAAGTAGTATCTTTGGTAGAAGTTGCTGAACATTTTGGCATTGATACCAAAAACATTTATGTTAGAGGTAACATTTATAGTGCCGTAAAATCACTTGATGATGATGAAAATGTAATCACTATCTATACTGAAACTGCTTGGACTGCTTGTAATTTATTATTTTATAAAATTATGAAGCAGTATGACAATGAGATTTCAATGTCTTATAGAGAAATTGAATGTGGTTGTAACATTTTCAATGTTCACGATGAAGATGGGTTCTTTTGTGAGGAATGTTGTGTAAATGCACAAGGAGAACAATTTGGCGAGGATATGTGTGATGAATTGTTTGACACAACACAATCAGCAATAGAATTTTGGTGTGAACAAATGAATTATGTTTGGGATAAGGAAAATGTATCAAAACAAGATATGTTGAATATTATCAATACTTTCGTTTATGAATATGATGATACATATTTCTACATTAACGAATTTGATTTTATCTAAATGAAAAAAAATTAGTAGTAGATGTAAATTTCTATTACTAATTTTTTGTTATTTCAAAATTTATTCTTACCTTTGCACTCGTAAACAAGGAACAATTAAACATTTATAAACTTAAAAAAACACAATGGTTATGGAAACTATGGTAATGGGTAAAAAGTTAGTAGTTACAACTAATTTGAGTGCATTTGAAAATGTACCAAATATCAATGGTAATAATCGTAGTTTTGAATACCAATTATTTGATGCAAAAATCCCTACTAATATTATTTTAGGCAAGACCTATTACACCATTTATGAGGGGGATTTTATTGCTTTTAGAATTAAAGCATATAGTTATGTACAACATTTTGCGAAATCTACATTGTGGTGTTTCGTTGAAAATGCAATCGGTGACGCATATTGGTCTAATGCAATACTTAACAATAAAATTTTTGAAAGTGTTGAAGATTATTACAATTACCTTGCAAGTGGTAATGGTAATGTGAAGATTGAATATGCTTATTTCTCTAATCTTAAAGATGGGAAAGGTTTTTGTTTGAAAAATACATATTATTGGCATAAGGAAAAACAAAGACCTCAAACTACCGATACAAAGATACATTATATCCTTGTAGACGAAAACAATGTTTATGTCGGAGTTGATTATACTCATAGACAATATGGTAAGGAAGAACAAGGTTTCACAAGTGGGGAAGAATGTATTAAAGCAAATGTCAATGGTATGAAAATCATTGAATTTGCAGAACCAAAGGTTTCTTTCTCATTCCACATTGAAGAACCAAAAGAACCAAAGGTTAGAGTGTTAAGATTCATTGATTAACTTAAATAGTTTGTTTTATGAGCAAAATTAAACCTATTGCAGAAACAAAACAATGGATGTTTCATTATGACAATCCAAGTAGAAATTTGCCCTATGTTAGTTCAAGAGATTATACTTTGATTAAACAATCAATCAATAAGTATTATCATATTGATGATAGAATCAATGACCTTTCCAATAGAGGTTTTGAAGTCAAATTGTGTTATATTCCAACATATAATGGTATTGGGAATCTAACATATATGCCAAGATTAAATGAAATTAGAATTATTGTTGGTAGACCCAAGTGGCACGAACCAAGACAAGTTTATGCCGTAATTATTAAATCTAAAACAAAGTAATTATGGAATATACAGATAAACTTGTTCAACACATTCAAGATGTAATTTCGGTTGATGTACTAAATTATGTCTATTCAAAAATGTGCCTTGAAAGAATACCATTAAAAATTGCTGATTCTTATCTTTATAACCAAATTGATGATTTGGTACAAGAATATATACAAGATAATGAATTATCACAAGAATGGTTTGAAGAAAACTTTTTTGATATAGATGATTTGTTTGTTAAATGTTTAGATTAAGTGATTGCACCTCTTTTTAGAGGTGCTTTTTGTTTATATGTACCTAAAATACCTCTAAAAGTGATTTTAAGGTGGGTATAATCGCTTCAAATACAAAAGTAATGTAAAGTGTTACCTAATACCTTAAAAACCTCTTAAAAGCGAAATTTGAAATGTTTTTAAAATATTTTGCTTATCACTTGCTGGATTCAAAATAATGTTGTAACTTTGCTCTCGCAAACAAGAAACAATTAAAAACTTATCTACTATGGTACGAGACATTATTATTAGAGCAGAATTTCTTATTGAAGATTTAAGAAAATCTATCATTGTAAATGACACTTTCAATCCTCTTATTTCAAAGGCTTGGCAAGAGGATATTCGTTATCTTATTGAACAAGGTGCTAATGATGATAATGACCAAATATATGATTTCAATAATAAAGAAGATTTGAAAGAATGTATTGATATGGGTATGGATGCAGAAGATATTGCATATCTTGTTAATCAATATAGAGATAACAAGGATAATACACAATTCTTTACATATTACAATAATAAATACACTTATGGATTGCATATTTTGTCAAAACAAGATGTAATAAACGCAATTACCAAACAGATTGAAAGTATTGCATATAATATCTTAAAATATCCATATAAAGGTGTTTATGGGGAATTATACCGAGAATTTGTTGTGCCAATGATAGAACATCAACAATAAAAAATATAGATAATATGTATAATAATTTATTGGATTTTATTCGTGTTAAAATTGACGTATTGGAAGTACACGAAGTTATTGACCAAATAGAAAATGCAGAAGAATTGTCGCAAGTCAATCCTCATTTAGCAGGACAAATTGAAATGCTACTTGCAGAGTTTGTGGAAGATAATTATCCAAATGCTTTTCTTGGGCAACAATTTCTTTCTAATATTGATATTAAAGAATTGTTAGAAGATTTATAATATAAGGTACTTATTTAAGTACCTTTTTTTATAAAAAAAGACAAAATATATTTGCAGGTTTCAAAATAAATTGCTAACTTTGCTTACGCAAACAAGAAATAAAATATACATTATGAGAACGAAAAAAAGAACAATTAACATCTATTCAGTTGATTTCATTATTCCGCATAATGGGTTGTGTTATAGAACTGTTAGTAATTGCACTTGGAAAGAAGCAGTTGAATTAAGACAACAAGCAAAAAGACTTGGAGAAAAAGTTAAAATTGAAAAATACACTACATACACTTACGAATTATGAAAAAGGTTTTTAACATTATTATTATGGTATTTATTCCTACATTGTATTTGTGTATTATTGTAAGTAATATGTTCAATGCACAAACAGAGGGAAAGTGGATGCAAATTTTAACTATTTTCAACTTTTCATTTGTAATCACATTCGCATTATCTGCTTTGATTTTTAGAATTGAAAAATTGGAGAAACAAGTTAAAGATATTGAAAAAAAAGAACAAAAATTAAATAATGAATAACTATGAAAAAAATATATCAAGTACGACTATGGTGTTCAGATGATAGTTGTGAGGAATTTTGGTTTGATAAAGAGTTGAGTGGATATTTTTCTAATTTAGAAGATGCTGAAACTGAACTTAAAAAATATGATGGTAAAACAAGAAAAGAACTTGAAACAATGTGTGATGTTGTTTCAGTAAGAAGTAATGTACCTCGTATAGATGAATTTGAACTAATTTAAAATAATAATTATGAGAGGAAAAAAGATATATGTTCTTCAAATTGAACAAGTGGTAGATTATGTAAACTTACAAAACGATTGTGATTTGTATGAACATCTTGATGATGCAAAACAAGCATTGAAGTCATTTGTTGATGATGAAATGCAATATGTAAAACGAGATGGATGGGAAATTGATTCTAATGATGATATGTCATTCTGTGCCTATCTTAAAGGAGAATATGCCATAAATCACGTTGAAGCAGTGATTAAAGAAGAAATCATACAATAAAACAATAATCCCAACCATATCAAATGTGGTGTGGTGGGGATACTTAATTAAGTATATTTACATAAATTGTTATGAAAAAATCAAAACAAACTCATTATATCAATAGAGTCATAAGAAATTATACATACAAATATAATGCTTATGAAAATAAATGCCCACAAGTCTTTGAATCATGGGTAAGAGAATATCTTAAACGAATCAAAGGTGTAAGATTACATGAACTTTATGTTATTACCAATATGGTTGTGATTAAAGTTCCTATTTGCTCTTATTGTCAAGGTAATTATTATTATTGTGGAGAATCAAATAAATTGATTGTATCTTTTAGTAATAATGAAGTTTATAAAATTTCTTTGAAAAATTTTAAAAAGTTTTGTAGAAATAATTTTGGATAATTCAAAATAATTTTATAACTTTGCATTTGTTAAATAATTAAAAAAAACAAATTACTATGGCAGATATTGATGTTATCTCTACTTTGAAATCTAATTACATTGGTAGAAAGTATATTCATATTTTTTATCATAAAGATAAAGCATTGGTAAAGTATATTACTGATACCTTGCTTGATTCACAAACAAAAAAGATTGAATCACAAACTACAAAGTATTATATCAATAAGGTATTTGATAAAGTACATATAGGTAATGATGTATATATTGTACCCGTAGTTGTTGATGTAATTAAAACTGCATTTATGTGGATTGCATCAAGTGATGATGGTGCTTTTACAGATAAGTCACAAAGAACTTTCAAAAGTGAAAAAGAGTGCTATGAAGATATGAGAAAATATGCACTTGAAAAAATGAAGTGGAATACTGAATATAATCACGATTTTGAAAGTGATGATGATGTAATTTCCTATAATGTGGAATTTTCAAAGAATAGCATTGTACACTATTCATATAGTGGTATATACACTTATGAAATTAAAGAAGTTTTAGATTGTAATTAAAACAATATTCCCACCATATCAAAATAATGGTGTGGTGGGAATAAAATTCTTTAAATAGTTATGACACAAAAAGATAAAGATTTACTATTAAAAGACCTTTGTGCAAGATTGCCTTATGGAGTTAAGTGTAAGTACTATGATTGTTGTGAAAGTGATTATGATGAGGGGACTATTTGTGGTTTTGAACGAAAAGAATATATACAAATAGATGGAGTATGTATTCATATTGAAGAAGTAAAACCCTATCTCATTCCTCTTTCAAGTATGACTGAGGAATTAAAAAACTTTATTCGATGGAAATTAACTACACCAAAATATGATTCATTTGATGAAGAATTATTAGAAGATTTATTGAATAATAATATGCAAGTTGTTCATTTTTGTTATGAATATCATTTAGATATCAACGGTCTTATTGAAAAGGGTTTAGCAAATGACGCAACAGGATTAAATATTTATTGAATTTTTTCTTATAATATTTGGTTATGTCAAATTAATTTTATAACTTTGCATCACAAAAAGAAAAATAGACATATAGATACTTAATTAAGTATTGTATGATATAGATAATAAAAACAATTTTCAAGGATATTCACTATATTAGTTTGAAAGACCGTATCTTTCTTAAGGCAGAGTTGTATATTACAGATAAATTCCATTCTGTAAAGGACTGTCAATAGTTTAATTACGATAAAAACTGGTGATATAGAATCTTGATTGCACAAGATGTTGAATATTTAAGATGTATAAAATAAATGAGGATATTGGGCGGAAATTTGGTTGAACAACTTTCTAATGGTCTGGGATGTGAGAACATTGAGTAATTTGTTTTATACCCAATTTGCAATATGGTTGGAATTGTTTTTATTTATAATATATGGTTCTTGAACCCAAATAATCAAGTGGCGGCTTTCAGAAAAACTTTCTGATTGTAAATTTAATAAAATTAAAATTTTACAATTATGACAAAGAAATTTTTTAATGATTGGTCGAATAAACGAACTTTGACAAAACAGATTTATTTAGTGAATAATCCATATTCATTTGAGAAAAATGGTATAACATATCTTGTATATAACCATAATTTAAAGGTTAAAACATTGAAGTTTGAAGGTGAATATATTTCAATTGTTGCCACCGTTAATTGGTATTATACACCAATTCGTGGACAAAAACGAATGAGAATTAAAATTCATCGCAAATATATAAATACAGTTTGCTTCAAATGATTATGAAAGATATAAAAATTAATATATTAGGTGTAACAGATAATGAAGATTATTGGCAATATGAAATTGTTATAAATGGTAAACGATTCATAACAGGTTGGTATAGATATTCAGTATGGCGGTTTTATTATGATAAAAATATGGAACAATATATTAAAACTGCATATTGTAAATATGATAATAATTTGCCAAAAAAGGAGATTCAAAAAATAAAAAAGGAATGTGTCCTTATATTAAAGGATAAACCATTTTATATCAAAGGTGTTACACAAGAAATAGTTGATTTTATAAAAGTTAAAATAAAAGAATTATATAAAATATATTAAACAATTTTCAAGGATATTCATTATTGGATATACACGTAACACAGTAATATAGATAATTGCAGCATCTGTGGGTAAGGTATCTAATAAAAATCTTGATTGCACAAGATGTTGAATATTTAAGATGTAATATTTAGTTATATAAAGAGCTTGCGTGATGAGCAGAAGCTGTTATATTGTAAATGTGTAGAGCAACTAAATATTATTCAACTTGCAATATGGTTGGAATTGTTTTTAATATATATTACCGAGGGATAGGAGCGATAACTAAGTAATTAGTATCAAGGGAACACAAACGACCTGTATAGGAGAATGTGATATAGGAGCATCCGATGATATGAGGATGGTGTAGGTAATTTTTTTAAAATTTTTTCTTAAAATATTTGGTTATGTCAAATTAAATTAGTAATTTTGCATCGTGAAATGAAAAGAATAATATCTTAACAGATATTTAATTAAGGATGCGCTCATAGCTCAGTTGGTAGAGCACCACACTTTTAATGTGGGAGTCCTGGGTTCAAGTCCCAGTGGGCGTACAAATTCTTGTCCTATAGTATAATGGTAGTACATCAGATTTTGGTTCTGGTTGTCGAGGTTCGAATCCTCGTGGGACAACAAAAATGAATGGATTGGAGGTTTACCCAAGTTGGTGAAGGGGACACATTGCTAACGTGTTAGGTCAGTCAAATGGCGCAAAGGTTCGAGCCCTTTAACCTCCGCCAATATGATTGGTTTGTAGTTCAATGGTAGAACATCGGTCTCCAAAACCGAAGATGGGGGTTCGATTCCCTCCATTCCTGCAAATATAAATTTGGTGTGTTATAATGAAAGTTTTTTGAAAAAAAGCGTACTTTTTGGTTTTCGAAACTATTTATATATAAATGTAGTATTTATGGTATATAGTGAAGAAAATTATAAGAATGCTAAAACAAATGATTCTTTTGAATTCATTTGTAAAAAATGTGGACGAATTTTTGAAAGGACTAAAAAAGAAATTTCTAAAAATAAATGTAAAATACCAGTATTTTGTTCACAAGATTGTCAAAAACGATATTATAAAGAAGATTGTTATATTGTAGTGAAATGTGAAAATTGTGGAAAAGAGAAAGAAATTTTAAAAAGCGATTTTAATAAATCTAAAACTAAAAAATTTTTCTGTAACCATTCTTGTTCTGCTGAATATAATAATAAGTTAAGGGGATTGGATTCTTCTAAATTATGGGTTAGAAAAGATAAGAAAGGATATGATGAATGCCCAATATGTGGAGAATTGAAATTTTGTACATCAAAATTATGTAAAAAATGTTCTGATAAAGAAAAATATCTTGTTAAAGAGCGTACTTTAGGGAGTTATATAGATGGTCATAAATATTTAACAACTAAATGTGGTGAAATTAGACGTGATGCTAGACGAACTATAGAAGAATCAAATGTTGAAAAAGTGTGTGCCTATTGTAAAAATCATGAATTTGATGAAATTTTAGAAGTGCATCATATAAAGGGGATTTTAGAATTTAATACCGAAACTATGATAAGTGAAATTAATTCATTATCTAATTTAATATGGTTGTGCCCTAACCATCATAAAATGTTGGAAAAGGGGTTGATTAAAATTAAAAATGGAATGCTAACTGAAGAGAAATAACAAAAATATTTATTGATTTAAATATAGGTACTTAATTAAGTATTGTATACATTGTGGTGCGTCACAGTAGAAGAGGTGAGGTAGTCTGTAAAACTACTGCTATTACAGCTGAGTAAGTTTGAATCTTACCACCACAACAAATAAAGATAGGACAGAATACCCAAGAAAGGTTAATAAGAATAGTTTAATTATTAAAACCAATGCTTTTATGAATTATATTGATGTAGGTAAGAAAATCCTACTTCTTATATAACTTTTCATTTTTTTCTATCTATATAAAATAGGGTAGTAGACTAATGGGTAAGTCACTTCAATTGGAATGAAGACGTGTTGTGCGTTCGAATCGCATCTACCCTACAACTAATTGTTTGTTAAATATTTTACCATAGATGAATTATGAAGAGTGTGAAAGTTATGCTGATTTTGGTAGATTATTAGGTTATAATTATTATAACGCTAGTGTTAAAAAGAAAATTCTTTCTTTTTGTAAAGAAAGAAATATTGACATAGAAAATATTATTAGTAATAATAAAATTAAGGATATTAGAAAATGTTTGTATTGCGGAAAAGAACTTAAGGGTAAAAGAAAGAATCAAAAAAAATTCTGTAATTCATCTTGTTCTGCATCTTATAATAATAAATTAAGAAGTGGAATGAGTGATGAAAGCAAACTGAAAATTAGTGAAACTTTAAAGAAAAAATTTAAGGATAGATTGTTTATACCACATAGTAAAACGTGTGCTATATGTGGGAATACATATACTCCAAAAATGTTGTCAAGTGGCAAATTTAGTAAATCTACGGTATGTTCTGATGAATGCCATAAAAAATTAAAAGTTCAAAGAGGAAAAGAAGTTTCTAAACAATTAATTGAAGAATGTAGGCACCAAGGATGGAAAAGTAGAAATATAATTTCGTATGCTGAAAGATTTTGGATAAATGTTTTAGAAAAAAATAATATTCCATACCAAAGAGAATATCATTTAGATAAAAAATATTTTTTAGATTTTTTTATTGAAAAAGATGGTAAAATAATTGATTTAGAAATTGACGGTAAACAACATAAATACGAAGATAGATGTGCTCATGACAAAATAAGAGATGAATACATTACCAATAAAGGTATTATTGTATATCGTATTGAATGGAATGAAATTCAAACTGATAAAGGTTCATCTTTAATGAAAGAGAAAATAAATAATTTTATTGATTATTATCAAAAATTATAATATTTTCATTTGGTTATATCAAATTAAATTAGTAATTTTGCAATGTAAAAATAAATGGCTCCATGGTGGAATAGGTAGACACGAGGGACTTGACTCCTTAATAATCGGCTGATTAAAAAGTTATTAAGGAATGGGTCGCAATATTGGAAACGATATTGTAGTAAGGTGTAAATTCATTGAACGCTTTTATGGTAACATAATTGACCAACGATGAGCGAAATCTCTTTTGAGAAACGTGCAGAGACTATAATCACCTACCTAAGTTCAATAAAGAATATGGTAAAGGCATAGTCCGTCTAACAATTACAAAAGTCGTTGTAAGTTGGTGAAAATCAACGAGTTAGAGTAAAATCCCTTGGGCAGTAATGCCCGTGTGCGTTCGACTCGCATTGGAGCTACTAATATATTTCTTTTAGTAATAATACTTCTATTTGAAAACGGATTGCAGAGATACAATCCGTTTTTTTTTTTATATTTTTTTTGAAAATATTTGTATAATTGTTTGCTGGATTCAAAATAATGTTTTACCTTTGCACTTGTAAACGATAAACAATTAAAAGAAATTATTATGAGAAAATTAAAACACCTTGGTTTTTTCAACAATGTTGAAGATTTAAAACATTATGCTAATAAATCAGCAGATGAAATTGTTTCTGATATGTTTAATAATTTTGGGGAATTTCATAAGGTTGATGATTTTGGTTATATTGATGAAGATGATTTGTTAATTGGTACTATGAAAATCACTACCAATGGTAAATATGCAGTTGTGGATGATTTACCTATTAATATGAATTTATTAGGACAACCATGTGTATGTGAGTTCTTTATTGATATTTATGAAATTATGAACATTTAAAATAAAATATTCTTATTGGTTTATTTCTTTTGCAACTTGGGGATAAAACTTTGTAAAAAATTAAAATAATAGTCCTCAAGAAGTTAAAATTAAATTAGAATAAATTATGACAATTAGTGATTTCGTATTTGTAACATTTGAAAAGGATTTTGAAGTTCGTTCAACTCATGTTGTTTTGAAAGAAAAAATTGATGATTTTGTTAATGATAAATATGCAATGTTTGGTGTTGGTATTGCACATATTAACAAGGCCATTATGTATTTGAATGGTTCAATTGGAAAGGGTGATTATATCAAAAGTATTAATATTTTTCATTGATTAAATTATGGATTTAAGAATTAAGTTTAAATCTCGTAAATATACAATTAATACAGATAATTTAAATTATAAATAAAAAAAGTTTTTAATATATGGAAAAAATTAACATAGCAGAACTTCTCAAGGATTGCCCACAAGGTATGGAATTGGATTGTACTTTATATGATAATTGTACATTTGAAGAGATTGAAGATGTAGGATATATTTACATAGTGATAAACACTCCAAGTGGTAAAATTAGACTAACTAAAGAAGGGTGTTATTTCCGTCACGATGAAAATGCTAAATGTGTCATCTTCCCTAAAGATAGAACTACTTGGGAAGGATTCCATAGACCATTTAAGGATGGGGATGTTATTTCCGATGGTTTTTTTGATACTATTTGTATTTTTAAGGGTGAAGGAAGAATTAAAGGTACGGTTGATTTTTATTGTGGAATTAGTGGTACTGATGAACTTTTTATAAAAGATGTCAAAGACCAAGATGAACATTTTGGTGAGATTTATGAATATAAATTTGCAACAAAAGAAGAAAAAGAAAAACTCTTCCAAGTCATTAAGGATAATGGTTACAAATGGAATGCTGAAACCAAGACTTTGGATAAGTTGATTGTACCGAAGTTTAAGGTTGGGGATAGAATTAAACATATAGTAGGTAGAGAAGAATTTGCAACAATAATAAGTGTTGAAAAGTTACATTATAATCTTGATAGTAAAGTAGGTACAAGTTCTTTTTCTATTTCTTTGCAACATGAATGGGAATTAGTTTCTAATAATTTTGACATTAATTCTTTAGTTCCTTTTGAAAGTAAGGTTCTTGTTAGAGATAGTAATGTTGAAAAATGGCGTCCAGCAACATGGGGGTATTATGATGTAGATAGTGAATATAATTATCCCTATGAAGTGGTTGGTGGGCATGGTTTTAGTATGTGTATCCCATACGAAGGTAATAGTCATCTTATGGGTAATACTGACGATTGCGATGAATTTTATAAAACTTGGTAATAATATAACACAAGAAAATAAAGAACTTGTAGAAAAAATTAATAGTTATGGAAAAGATTAATATAGCAGAACTCCTCAAGGATTGCCCAAAGGGTATGAAATTAGAGTGTACAATGTTTGATAATGTAACTTTACTTCGTGTTGATAATAGTGAGGGAATCATCTATCCAATTATAGTATTAAGAGAAGATGGCAATTCGTTCACATTAACTAAATATGGGCAATGTTCAAACGCAGACTATGCTAAATGTGTAATTTTCCCTAAAGGCAAGGATACTTGGGAAGGGTTTGTTCCACCTTGTCAATTTAAGGATGGAGATATAGTGCATGGTGACAATTTTTGTTGTTCCTATATCTCTATTTATAAATCAAATAGAGAAAATAATTCGTTCTATTGTTATGCAGCATTAAATTCATACGGAAAATTTAAATTCAATGATTATGCTGACAAAAGTAATCTCCGTTTTGCTACCGAAGAAGAAAAAGAAAAACTCTTCCAAGCAATCAAAGACCATGGGTACAAGTGGAATGCTGAAACTAAGACTTTGGAGAAGTTGATTATTCCGAAGTTTAAGGTAGGAGATAAGGTAAGAGGTAAATATACTAATAATATTTATACCATATCCCGTATAACATCGACAGGGTATGAACTTACAAATGGACAATCCTCTACTTTTAATGCCGAAGATTGTTATGAATTAGTACCTAACAAATTTGACATTACTACTTTTAAACCTTTTGATAAAGTATTGGTAAGATGTAGTTCATTAGAAAAATGGAGAATACAATTTTTTGAAAAATATGATAAAACTTATCAATCCCCATTTATTTGTTTGGGAAGTACTAAATACAAACAATGTATCCCCTACAATGACAACGAGCACTTGCTTGACAAGACTGACGATTGCGATGAATTTTATAAAACTTGGTAATAAATGAAAAATATTTTATAATTTTCTTGCAGGTTATAAATTTTATTCTTACCTTTGCACTCGTAAACAAGAAACAATTAACTTTAATAAACTTATTAGTTATGGAAAACGAATATGAATTTACTTATGAGTATTGTCCTCATTGTGAACAAGATGTTAAACTTCAACCCGAATTGAGCATTCAAATTTGCCCATCTTGTGGTAAACATATTGTTTCTTGCTCAATGTGTGAAACAATGAATTGTTCAATTTGTCCGTTGGATAGAGAGGTGAATAAATTTAATAATTAAACTATAAACTATTATGGAAAAACATTTGAAAGCATTTGGTGTAAGTGAAAATGATTGTATTAAGACTTACATTATCAAGACAAGTGATTATAGTAAGTTGAAACCATTTAGTGGTAATCGTTATGGTGGTTTTGAATCTCAATTAGAATATACCACTCAAAGTGAAATTGACAAGTTTAATAAACACGTCAATGAAATTAAGAAATCAATGATTGAGTTTGGTAAGGAACGTGGTGAAAGTTGTGGTTTATTTGACCCAAGAGAACCAATCATTGTTTTTGAAATTAATGGTGAGTATTATATTGGTGATGGTCAGCATAGAGCAGCTGCAGCTAATGCTTTGGGTATTCCTTTCTATCTTCTTATCATGACAAGTCCTTATGGTGTATATGATGAAGAATTGGGTTATAAGAGAATGGATGCAAATGATGTTGAATATGCAACAGATTACTTCAAGCGAATGAATAAGGAATTGAAGATGGGTTGGAGTAGAGAAAACAATTTGTCAAGTGATGCAAGAGGTGATAATCATTTGGCACAATTCATTTGCAATACTTGTGTTGAGAATCCTTTGTTTAAGTCAACAACACTTAATAGAAGATGTCGTGTTAAGGTTGATAAGTTTAATAAGAAAACTAAGAAAGTTACTCCAACTTATGTGAGACCTAACGAATACTTTAAGGATTATAACCCGTCAACAGAAGAAATGGATTCTGTTAAAAAGCAAATTAACGAGTATGTTAATATTATGACAAAATTGTCTTATGCTTTTTGTGGAAATGAGAAGATGGGAAAGGGTACAAAAAAAGAATCTGATTTCTTATCTTCAACTGCAAATTGTGAACAACTTGGCAAAGCAGTGATGTGGGTATTTGAAAGACCCGAAATGGCAAGAGAATATGGTTTTTATAATTGGGATTGTGTATTCAAGAGAATTATAGAACAAAAGATTGAAAAGGGTAAAGCTACTCTTACACCTCATAGTTTCTTGCGTAAATTTGGTATTGCTATTCCCGATGGTACTGCTTTATATTAATTTTTAAAAAAGATTAAAAAACATGGATAAGAATATGAAATTCTTGAACGATTCTACAAGAGTAATCGTAACTGAACACCCTACATTGAATAATAATCATTGTATTGAAGAGGGTAGAATGATTGTAAACATTTTGCGTGATTTGTTGTTGCGCATTCCAACACAAAAGTTGACATTGAATGTCACTTCAAGAGGTAAGACAATTAATTATAATTGTACAACATTCTGTTGTCCTCGTTTGGAAATTGGTGATACTGAAAATGGTTATAAGGTACTGCAAATTACAGATGGTAATAACAGACATAACATATCACCTTATGACAATATTAACACATTGCGTAAGATTTATGAATATGCAATTGGTTTGCCATACTAATTATTAATTCAATTAAAAAAGTTATACTATATGGGAAAGATTGAAAATCTTATTAGAATTGAATCTATTAAGGATAATGATACACAACATAATAAGGTATGTAAAGAACTTATTAGATTTGCTGAAAATAACAAAATAACAATTCCTTTGTTGTTGTATGTTGGTGTCGCTACAAATGGTCATAAGACAGAAATTTTTGATAAGGGATATAAATCATTCAATACTGAAAAAGCAACTTCTGTTTTAACAATGGCAGATATTTTTTCAAAGTATTTTGGGTATCCTAATGCAAGAACAAATGATAAAGTAATTCATTGTTGCTCTCGTTTCTATTCTTTCTATGGTGGTTCAATCACTCAATTCCAAAAGATTATCAAGACAAAGGATAAAACGAATTTCAAGATGAGTAACTTTAAGAATGCAAAAGAACTCGGAGAATTTCTTTTTAATGGTAAATTGGAATTTACGGATAAGGGATATATTATCCAAAAAGTTGTAAAAAAACGATAATATATGAAAAAAAGTGATACTACTATTTGGTGGCGTCACTTTTTTTTCTTAATTTTGCATTAACAAATAAAACAAATATTAACTCAAACAATTAAAAATTATGTTGTATAACGAAAAAATTAAAAACACAGATGGTAATGTGACATTTTATGATAGTCACAAAATCGTTGAACGATGGGGTATTAATCTTATTATGGATAAACACCTTTTACCTTCGGTTGTGAAATTGGCAGATGATTGGGGTGTGAAATATGCAACCATTATTGCCTATATTAAGGATAATAATCTTGTTAAGGATTTGTTCCGTTATACTTTGTGTGGTGGTAGTCCATCTGCAAAAAAAGTTGCTGAAAAAGCAGTGTATGAGGAAAAAGTACGATGGCATTATGGTACTCGTTCGGTAGAAAAAATCTATCACGATGTATATGTGATTGAGAGTAATTACATTCATTTGATTTTTCCTAAAATCATTGAGTATATTATCATTAATTTCTATCCTCAATTTGCAATTTACACAGATAAAAGTCGTTTTGCAAAGGAAATTAAAATTTCTCCCAAAATGACGATTGCTGAAATTGAAAGAGATTATCATGATTGTAACCTCACTGCAAAAGATATTGTGGAACTTTTAAATAGTTCAACATATTCAACTGAACAAGTTAAAACATTGGCATATAATATTTATAGTGATGGGCAAGAAATATATTATCCCTTACCATCTGTAATGATACACGGTCATAAATATGATATATCACTATATATTCCAAGAGAAGCAATTATTAACAATGATTGGAGTATTGTTGAAGAAAGATATGTTTTCAGTATTATTAAACCCGATGCAGATAAAAGTTTAGGTAGAAATCCTAATAATTGGTATCAAGGAAAACAAAAAGATAGTCCTTATTTTAATACTGATGAAGTGGCAAAAATTAAATCATTGTTTAAAATATAAAAAAAAATGCAAAATATATTTGGTGGTTAAAAAATAAAGTTGTACCTTTGCATCATCAAACAAAACAAGTTATTAACTTAAATAATTAAACACTATGGTTACAATCACATTCCATATTAAGAACCGTAAGAAGCAAGTTAAGGATTTCTGCAAAGAATTGTCTGATTACTTTAATTATTGTGACCTATTCCTACATAATGAGGATGAAAATGGGAATTACTTACCTAATGATGAATGGGTACTATCAACTTGTTCGGGTACTCCTATCCTTGAAGGTAGAAATGCCATTGAGAGTGAAACTGGTATTCTTGATGTAGATGGTGAATATGACACCATCATTGTAAAGAAACTTGATGACCTTTACGAAGAAGAAATTGAAATTCTTCGTGATTATTATCTCAATGATGGATATACTGATTGTTATTGTATTGATGATATTCTTAAAGTTCTTGGATACCGAGAGATAAGCAATGTCTATAGATATTCATCTAATGCTGATATATCCTTTACTGATGGTAGTTTTCTCTTTATAGGACGCAGTGAAGTAGAGGATATGGAAGAAGATGAAATGAGAGAATATGTTACTGATAAATTGAAGTATTATAATGTCTCTCCTTTACATTTTGATAAGATTGACAAGATTATATCTGCTTGGACATAAGTACTTAATTAAGTATAACATATAAGAGATAAGAGCGTTTGTAGGTATATTAACCCATTTTATAATTAGTATGATTTACATTTTAATTTTCTTTTTTGCATCATATTTAATGATGGCAACTGCTTACACTTTTGAAGGATTAATGGATAAAGATAAAATCATTGAATATCCATATCTTGTCCCATTTGCATTCATTTGGTGTCTTTTGATATGTTGGTTTTATTTCCCATTTGATGTAGGAATGAAATTTTATAAAAAAATATCTTAAAATTATTTGGATATGTCAAATTAAATTAGTAATTTTGCACTACCAAACAGTAAGAGTAGTTGATTATATATTTATTACCTAATTGGCTGAATTAAGCTGTTATGAATGGAAATTAGGTAGACTGGGACATAGCTCAGCAGGTTAGAAGCACCATTCTTATAAAATGGGGGTCACGGGTTCAAGTCCCGTTGTCCCAACACATATTCTTAAAATATGTAATCAAAAGGTTGTAAGTTTAAACCTTACAAGACTTATAAGATGATTGGTAGTCATTTAAGATGTGAAATTATTGTTTTGATATTTTTTCTCTTTTCTATTAATGCCGTTTTCGTGAGTTCATTTTTATTTTTATAAATAATACGGCAGTCAAAACAAGACAGAACCGAGGATAGGATGGATGGAATCTTTTTTGGGAACAAAAGAGTGGTAGGTTTTTTTCACATCTTTTTTTTAATTTTTTATTAAAATTATTTGGATATGTCAAATTAAATTAGTAATTTTGCATTGTGAAAACAAAAATAGTTCCTATGGTGAAAAGGTTATCACAAAAAAAAAAATCAATGCTTATTTTAGCATTACATTGGAACTTTCCATAGGAGAACTTGTTTTTACAAGATGTGGACAATTGGGGATTGTGGTAAACAATCTGTTACTTGATGTAACTTCGGTGGTTCAAATC
>JAEIGA010001881.1_pt1 | contig 33408 bp, 34 predicted proteins | sample 9270691 | NCBI WGS metagenome assembly JAEIGA01 (sample SAMN17057246, study PRJNA624740) | gut metagenome | biome: biome; isolation source: fecal sample | host: Bos grunniens | place: China: Xizang | collected 2019 | reverse complement strand
TATTTTCTTTTTTCCGGCTTCTGATGTATCAATAGTTATACCGTTACCATTTGTGATACTGTTGGCGGCAGCGGCGGCGGCATCGGCAGACGCCTGGGCATTAGATGCAGCGGTGGCGGCGGCACCGGCTTTTGCATCGGCATCAGACGCAGCACCAGCAGCAGCATCCGCAGAACTTTGGGCAGCAGATGCAGATTTAGATGCATGGGCGGCATGCGCTTCGGCGGCCTGGGCAGCGGCACCGGCCATTTCCCCAACACGATTTACATATGTAACACCGGCGATACCACCGTCGGCCAGATTCTCTGGCCGATAAACGGTATGAGCCCCTGTTGTCGGATCAGTAGCAACACCATCTGGTACTGAATCGGGTGCATCAGCCCATGCGCCTGTGGAAACCACGATAGCCAAAATTGCAGTAAATATGTAAGAAATCTTCCTCATACAGCCCACCAAATCTAGTATCTCTCTTTTTTTCTGTTTTATTATATGCGATTTCAGAATATAACACAAGACCAAAATTCACTTTTCTTGATTTTTTTTCCCGCAATTGATGCGGGAGAAAAATCTAGTTCGTTTGACGACGAATTATCTGCATTTGGATAATGCCAAATATGTTCGATACCGTCCAATATAATACCAATCCGGCCGGCATCCATGCAAACATTATCGTAAATAATACCGGCATCCACATCATCATACGTTGGGTGCGGGCAATCGCATCATCGCCCGTCGCACGCGCGCCACGGGATGCGGACTGCAGACGCTGTTGCAGCCACATGGTCGCACCCATCATTATCGGCAATATGAAATATGGATCCATGGTCGATAAATCAGATATCCACAAGAAATGCGCATGACGCATTTGGACAGATACCAATAATGCTTTATACAACGCAAAGAAAATCGGTATCTGAATCAACATTGGCAGACAGCCCGCCATTGGTGATGTTCGGTGTGTTTGATACAGTTTTAACATCTCTAACTGCAGACGCGCTTTGTCGTTGGCATACAATTTTTGAATGCGCTGTAATTCCGGCTGCATTTTCTGCATTGTTGCCATAGATGTGTATGATTTGCGTGTCAATGGCCACATTAATAAACGCAACAATATTGTCATGATGATTATCGCAACACCATAATTCATAACCACATGATGAATACCGTTCAATACCCACAACATTGGGCGCGCCAAAAACCAAAACCACCCATAATCTATGGTTTCCGCCAAGCCAGAAATAGTCGAGTCGTATGCGTTCAAAATACTTTGGTCGCGTGGGCCGGCAAATATTACCGCGTCCAGTGTTGCCGATGCGCCGGCCGGTATCGCAACCGCGCCAGATGCCGTGTCGGCCGTGTATAAATTACCAACCTTTTTAAAGGTTATCGTCTGATCAGGGGTATTCAAAGATACAGCCGTTTGCCAATACCTGTCCGAAAAGCCGGCAAACCCGCGTGTGGTGGAATATGCGTATGAACGTTTGTCCAATTTCGACCATGCAACATCTGATACATCACCGTTTGATGAAACGATTGCGCCCGTTGTTACACCCGATGTGTTTTCGATTGCACCCGAACGTACCGTGCGCGCATACGGTGTTACAGAAATTAATTCATCGGTTGCGTTATATACCGTATCAGATACACGAATTAAATATCCGTCGACCGTTACCGTACGTGTAAATTCAACGCCGTCGGAATTACGCCATTTATAGGTACCGTTATCACCACCCCATACCGTAGTTGCCACAGGCACAGTTGTGCCGGTTGCCACCATGCCAATTTCAATAAAATCAGATTCCCCGTCTAATAAAGCGACCGTGTCGGATTTAGACACATCTGTGGCATAATTATTTAACACCACATTGGAAACGCGCAATCCACGAACGTTTGCCGTTACCACATCGGACGATACCATTGACACAGGCACAGACGAAGCATCAACAAAACCAACCGTTTCCGTTGCCGTGTCAGCCGATTTTTTTGGCGCCATAAGCAGACCAATCGCCCACCACGCCAACATAAAGGTAATAAACCACGCCACAAATCCAGACAAAGGTTTGCGACGGCGGGCAGTTTCGCGGTTTGCGTTCCACTGATTAAATCCAGATGATGTATCCAATATTTTTACCATGACTATTTTTCACCTTTGGTTAATTTTATGCATGCACGACGTGCCATATACATGTTTAATAAATACAGACCAACACCGACAACTATACATATATCCGCAACGTTAAATGCAGGCCAATGCATGCCGCCAATATGAAAGTCCAAAAAATCAATCACCGCACCAAAACGAATGCGATCCAATAAATTTCCCAACGCGCCACCAACAATCAATGCCAACGGAACACGTTCGTACGATTTTGCACGGGCAAACAAATAATGTGCAATTAATCCAATTACAATACCTGTAAACGCAACCAAAACAATCGGCGCAGATTCACCCAATGCACGAAATAACGAAAATGATGTCCCAGGATTCCACGTAAATACCAAATTAAAGAAATCTGTAACATGAAACATTAACCAAGGAACAGATACAATTTCCCACGCAGAACCATATAACGGAAACCCGCCGGTTATCATGTATAACAATATACCTTTGGTCGCAATATCCAATATAAGCGATGCAAATATTACAGATATAATTAATCCTGTACGTTTCATTTTATGCCTTTCCCATTTTCGTGTTTTACAATATAACAATACACGCATGTAAAAGCAATCAAAAGATTTTTAATCAATCGCGCTTGTCCGAAATTACATCCGATACAGATGCATAGTTGTCAGAACGCATATCGTTTAACAAATCTTCCAATTTACGTTCGGATACACCCAAGAAATCCAATACACGATACCCCAAGAAAAATGAAGATTCGATGGTTTCGGGCAATGCGGTAACAATGCCTTCACGCAGCAACATTTGTGAATCCGCCAAATTACGGGCGCGGGCAAATATCTTGGCACGTGGCGCAATTGTCTTGATTGCCAATATCGCATGACGCGCAGATGACGCATTATCCAACGCAACAACAACCGCACGAATACCACGTGGGCGTAAACCAAATTCCGACAGCACGTCCGCATTTGTCGTGTCGCCATATACAACATTGAATCCACGTTCGCGACCAACCATTACCGCATTAACGTCCAAATCAATTGCAACATACGGTATGCGCATAGTCGTTAACATTTGACACACAATCTGACCCACACGACCAAAACCACATACGATTACTTCGGGTTTTGGCATTTCGGACACATCCGCAACAGGACGCGATGATGATGGTAAAATTTTACCACTGCGACACAAATAATCATATACGCACAGCAATATTGGCGTCAACATCATAGACAATATTACAATAGCCGTTAAAACTTCTTCGTGTCCAGTTGGGATTACGTTCAGACCACTGGTTTTAACAGTTTGCAACATTAACAATGCGAATTCGCCACCTTGGGCCAACAACAATGCTGTCTTAATCGCATCGGGCACACCAACCCCACGCAAGCGCGCAACCATAAATACCGCAAAGAACTTAATCGCAACCAAAAACACCAAACCAAACAGAACAATATACCAATTCGACCCCAACAGCGGTAAATCCAACCCCATCCCCAAAGAAATAAAGAAAAAGGATAAAAATAATGTCGAATACGGCGTTATTTGGGCCGATATTTGATGACGATATATCGTTTCAGACATTAACATACCCGCCAAAAACGCACCAAGACCCGCAGGCAATCCCATCAAATCAACCAAAACCGCCCATATAACAATATTTAACATAACAGCCAATAAAAATGCTTCGGATGATTTCAGGCGCGCAACCAATCGAAACAGTGGTGTCATCACAAAGCGACCAATAACAACAACCGACAATATCAACGCAACAGATATCACCATGACATCAATGGCGGTGGCGCCCAAACTGAAACTGCGACCGACAAATGCCGGCAACATTGCCAATAAGGGAATCGCCAATAAATCTTGGAATAATAATATAGAAAAGGTTTGACGACCCATTTCTGTGTTTAACTGATTACGTTCGGTTAATAACTGCATATCGACAGAGGTACTGGACATAGCCAACAGCAACGAAACCATAACACAACCCAACACAGACCAAGACGTCACACCAAACAACAATGGAAAAAACATCACAACAACAGTCATTACTTGGGCAGCACCAAAACCAAAAATCGTACGTCGCATACGCCACAGGCGACGCATATTTATTTCCAATCCAATCGTAAACCACAAAAACATAACACCCAATTCACCCAAAAATGTCCAAGTGTCCGATAATTCAAACAAGTCAAAAACGTATGGGCCGGATAATATGCCCGCAAACAAAAACGCAACCAACGCACCAATACGCGCCATACGCATCATATAAACCAACGCAAAAACAATTGCAAAAAAAGCCAGCAGTGATGGTGACATAATCCTCTCTCTTTTATCCCTGTGATGAAATTATAACAAATTTTCCGACAGTAATGCAAACGTTTCTGGCGATAAAGTTTCAGCACGTTCGGTACCCGTTAAGCCGTAAGCCGACCAATCAACATTTGGCATAATCGCGCGTATCATTTTGCGACGCATTCCAAATAACTTGGCCGTAACTTTTTCCAAATTTCCCAAATTGCGCAGACGGGCAATTTTGTCGGGGTTTGGTATAATTTGTACAACCGCACTTTGAACACGTGGACGTGGAACAAACGCAGTGTTCGGAACATCAAACAATATATGCGCATCCGCCAACAAGGACGTCAAAACCGCCAAACGACCATAATGCTCTGTGCCGGGGCGCGCCGTTATACGTTGGGCAACTTCACGTTGAAACATTAATGTCAAAGACGCAATGCGTTCGCCAGAATATATTTTATGCAACCAACCAATCAATAACTCGGTACCAACATTGTATGGCAAATTCGCACATATCGCATATTCATCCAATCCAAGTTCAGAAAAATTAACACGCAACGCATCATCAAAAATGATACTTAATTTACCGGCAGATGCCGCAACAATTTGCGACAAGATAGGTTCGGTTGTTTTGTCTTTTTCAATCGCAATAACACGGGGCGCACCCGCCAACAATATTGCGCGCGTTAATCCGGCGGGACCGGGGCCAACTTCGACCACCGGTGTGGTTTCAATATTCGGTACACTGCGCGCAATGCGGCCCGTTAAATTCAAATCAAACAAAAAGTTTTGACCAAATTGTTTTTTCGGTTCCAAACCACATTCACGCATCATCGATGACACAGGCGGCAATGCAGATATCATATTCGTCATAAAGATTTACGCCCCCCAAACGCCAAGGTTAATGTCCCATCATCCAAATAATCCAAGTCGCCACCCAATGGCACACCGGATGCCAATTCCGAAAACACAACACCATCTATGTCGCCCAATACAGACATTATGTAATGTTGGGTTGTTTTGCCTTCGACCGTGTTGGGCAATACAAATATAACTTCACGAACAGATTCGTCGGCAATACGATTGGATAAATTTGATATATTCAAATCTTGGGGTAAAACGCCGGACGTGCCAGATAACAAACCACCGATAATATGATAACGACCGTGAAAGACAGATGATTTTTCCAACGTCCAAACATCCGATAAATCACGCACCAAACATAATTGACCATTTGCACGCGTCGCATCACGACAATATTCACACATATCCGCACTGCGATCGGTTAAAACACCACAATTTTTACATGGCGCAATATTTTCCGATGCATCAATTAACGCCGCAGCCAGCGCACCCGAACGCCCCGTTTTATCTTGTAACAAATGCAACGCAATACGTTGACCGCCACGCGTACCAACGCGCGGTAATTTCGCAAACAGTTTTATTAACTTTTCTATTTTTGGATTCATGATGCGATTACAATACTAATGAAAAACGTAACTGTCAATCCCGTTTGCGGTTGCAGACGATTTTAATTGCTGGGCTGCGGTTTCGGTTAAACCATACGCGCGCACACGATACAGCCCCGTTCCCGTTGGTTCAACAACCGCATTTACACCCAACGTATTTTTTACACGGGCAACCTGATTATTCGCCGCGCTTTGTGATGAAAACGCACCAAATTGAACCCCCGTCCCGCCGGTTGTCACAGTAACAGCAGCCGGCGCATTATATTTAGGCATCGCGTTCGCGGTCGCCGCGTTATACGCAGACGCAAATGTATTTGTCCCCGAACTTTGCGCAACCGGTTGTGGTGCCGGACGAGATACAGGCATCGGCGTTTCAACCACAGGTGGCGCGTATGTATCCACATCCGCATCCGTTGGCATAGCCGTACCATTTAAAGCCGCAAAACCACGGGTCAACATCTGGGCCGCAACATTTGCACGAACATCTTTGCTGTCTGCACCCAGCACAACCGACATCAAATGCGTATTACCACGATGTGCCGTCGCAACCAACGAATACTTTGATTTTTTTGTGTACCCCGTTTTCATACCGTCACAGCCACTGAAAGACGTTAACAGTCGGTTGCCGTTGGTATAGGTTTTACCATTATATGTCCACGACTTAATCCCAAAAAAATGCCAGTATTGTGGAAAATGTTTATAAACCGCCATAGACAGTAACGCAATATCACGCGCCGTTGACATATGGTCATCATTTGGCAAACCGGACGAGTTTTCAAAATTTGTATGCGTCAGCCCTATTTCGCGTGCAACACGGGTCATTAAATCGGCAAAAGATTCTTCTTGGCCACCTTTTAGATTTTCCGCCAATACACGCGCGACGTCATTTGCACTGTAAACCGCGACCGCTTTTATAGCGTCTTCTACACGAATTTTCGACCCCGCCGACAACCCCAGTTTTACAGGTTCGGCATTTGCAGCCGATTTAGACACAATTAAATAATCATCTAAATTTAATCTGCCGTGTTCCAATGCGTCAAACGTCAAATACAACGTCATTATTTTTGTTAAACTGGCCGGATAATTTAATTCATTTGCATTTTCTTGGAACAGCACACGACCGGTATCCATATCCGCCACCAAAGCCGCGCGATAGCCCGCCGCATACGCATCAACACACATTAACAACACAGACAAAAAGAAAAACATTCTTCCCATACGGGTTATGATAATAAAAAAATAATATGCGGGTCAACAGATAAAAAAATCCCCCGCTTGGGGAGGATTATTTTTTATACGTCTTCAAAATACGCAAACCAAATAAATAATACTTTGTTTCATTCGTATCACGATGAAACACTTTTTTAAATATCTTGAATGCAATTATTTTATACGTAGTTGTTTCCACACAGTTGCTGCGACCGACAACTTGCTCTAATTTATTTTCCGCAATAAATTGAAACAATTTATTTTCAGCATAATCATATTGCTCTTGATGATTTGGGCTATAACGCTTATTCAACAAGGAATTGGGATTATACACATAATGATAATTCGTGTTTGGTACAGTCACAATACAATTTGCCAACCGTATTGCATTTGGAATAAATAATATATCTTCAAAAATGCGACCAACTTCAAAGGAAAGTTTATTTTTTGCAAGAAAATCTCGGCGAAACAAATAACGCCATACTGTACAATTGTTTAATGCATTGGTTATAAAAAATTTCTCGGCCATGGTCGTCAAAACACGTCGCCCTTTGTAACAAACATTATACAACTGTGCATTTTGAGATATAACGCCACCCGCGATGATATCTGAAGAAATCCCATCCGACGCCGATAACATCTTGTCATAATAATCAACATCTATATAATCATCAGAATCTATAAAATGAACCCATTCGCCAGTCGCATTGGCCAGACCGGCATTACGAGCAGCCGATATACCAGAATTTTGCTGACGAATAATTTTAATTCTGTTGTCTTTTTGTGCAAATTCATTATACACGACACTAGAATTATCGGGGCTGCCATCATCTATAATGATTATTTCTAAATTTTTATATGTCTGATGAATTAAACTATTCAAACATTGGGGCAAAAACTCTTCTGTATTATACACAGGTACGATTACGGATATTTTGTTCATATTTATTCCTTTTTTAATGCCAACAAAAAACCGTCATAAAAATTGACGGTCGGGCATTTTCAAGGTCATAAATCCAAATGACTCTGTGGCTTTTGGTAAAACCTGTTGTATAACCACAGACACCCGACCATTTGGTCAGGTTTACATCTATTTTTTGTGCGTTTCGCACTACGGATTTATGGGTCTTGAAAACCCAAACCTTTTTTATTCAAAAGGTCACATGTATTATGAATGATAATTTTGCAAAATTCAATATAAATAAAAATCCCCCGTTTGGGGGATGGGGATTAGTCCAATGTTCGTAAACTGATTTTTTCTTCGTCCACGATTACCAATTTGCCAGAATTAATACTGAAACGGCGGGCGGCTTCGAATGCATCGCGCATACCAAATAATTCCGGACAATATATCGGATATATGCCACGCGACAAACACAACTGATTCGCGACGACAGATTCGTTACATATCGCAATAACAGGAATATCGGGTTTACGACACGAAATCTCGGTCGCAGCATTTGTATCGCGCGCAAACACAACAATCGCCGACGCACGATTCAAATATGCCATAGACGCAACAGAACGCGACCAATCGTTTTCCGGCACATTTTCCATACGCGACCAATCATATGGATTTGCAATCGCATCTGCGTCCGCGTGCGACAATATATTCGCCATTGTTTTAATAACATTAACCGGATTCACGCCAATCGTCGTTTCTTCGGATGTCATTGTGCAATCTGCACGCAAATATGCCGCCGTCGCAACGTCTGTAATTTCGGCACGTGTTGGGAATTCACTGACCACCATAGAACCCAACATTTGTGTTGCAACAATCACGGGCTTATTCATTTTACGACATTCACGAATAATATGACGGGATATGGCCGGAACTTCGGCATATGGAACTTCGACCGCCAAATCACCACGTGCAATCATTATACCATCCGCCGCCGCCGCAATTTCCGCAATGCGTTCAACCGCGTTTGGACGTTCAATTTTCGCAATAATTTTAATTGGATGCGATGTGCGTTCGGTTATAAAGTCACGAACTTCGGCAATATCTTCGGGTTTTTGCACAAATGAAATCGCAACAAAATCAGGTTTTTTTGTAATCGCATATTCTAAATCTTTGCGATCTTTTGGTGTTAATACAGATGTCGCAATTTCTGTATCCGGCAAATTAAATCCACGACGCGACCAAATTTCATCGCCACGTATAACCGTCGCAGTCACAGCATCAGCAGACACAGAATCAACACGCATTTCTATTTTACCGTCATTTAATAAAATTCTGTCGCCGACATTCAAAGAAGACAGCACATCTGTATCCGGCAATTGAACACGGGTTGAATCCCCGGGGGTCGAATCGTTATCAAATGTAAAAGTTTGACCGATAACCAATGGATATTTGCCTTCGGTTGCAAAGTTACCAATGCGATGTTTTGGGCCCTGTAAATCAATCATAATGGCAACCGGCGTTTCCAAATCCGCAGAGACACGACGAATTGTGTCGATTTTGACACCTTGGGTGTCGCCGGTATCGTGACTGAAATTCAATCGGCATACATTAACACCCGCAGAAACCATACGCGACAGCGTTTCATAATCTTCGCAATTTGGTCCAATAGATGCCGTAATCTTTGTGTATTTTTTCATATCCCTTCCTTATTATTGATGAATTTTGTTTTTCTTGATTTTTACGTTTTATGATATATCATAAAGCAAGAAAATAAACAAGGGGAAAACAGAATGAAACAAGCAAATCATGGCGCAATTGATAACCAACAGTTGTTAAGCATTATTGAAAGAATTGAAAAATTAAATGAAGATACCGCATCTATTGCGGCAGATATCAAAGAAATATACAGCGAAGCAAAATCCGCAGGATTTGATCCAAAATACATCAGACAAATGATACGTTTAAGAAAGTTGGACCCAGATGAATTGGACGAAGCCGACGAATTGACACAAATGTATCGCAATGCATTGGGGATATAATGAAGGGCTTTACAAAAACAGTCGAAGATTTTAACTGCGCCCATTGTGGCGCAGTTGTTCGTGGCAATGGATATACAAACCATTGCACAAATTGCCTGTGGTCAAAACACGTTGATAACAACCCCGGCGACCGTGCCGCAACCTGTGGCGGAATGATGCCCCCAATCGCAATTGAGCCGGATGGCAACCGATTTGTCATCACACACAAATGTGAAAAGTGCGGAAAAATTAAACGTCAAAGAACCGCAGACAACGACAATATGGACGCAATAATCCAATTGTCACAAAACAATAAATTTATTTTTGGTTAATATTGAACCGCGCGCAATTTATTCATATACTGACGGTATGCAGGATTGGTTAAAGTTACAATTTGAAAACCGTTTTATGTACGCGCCTTTTTTGTTGGCATTTGGCGCAGGTTTGTATTTCACAGCAACACAAGAACCAAACTTAGCAATATTATTAACTGTTGGGACTGTGGCAATTGCCGGATTGTTTGTGCGCCAAATTCCAAACATAATTCGCGCAATTCTGATTTTAGGTTTTGGTTTTTCTTGGGCAGGAATTTACACACACATTATAAACACGCCGGTATTAAATCGCGATTTGCGTAATATACAATTGGTCGGTACCGTACACGCAACAGAACACAACGACAACAACAGCAGATTATTATTAACAACAAATGCAAATGACATAGGCATCAAAACAAACAATACCGCAAACGTTCGTTTAAGCATATTAGACAATATCCAAATCCCAAACGCGGGCGACACAGTACAAATATCGGGCGCCCTGTTCCGCCCAAGCATCGCAGACGCACCGGAAACATTTGATTTTGCACGTTGGGCATACTTTAACAATCTGACCGCGACCGGATACGCAACAGATATTCAAATAATCAAACAAAACACAAATGCCAATATTTCATACCTGCGCGATATATTGCACAATAACGCAAATTCCTTCTTGGCAGACGCTTTGGTTTTGGGATATAAAAACGCAGTACCGGAAACCGATAAAGAAACTTGGTTCAGCGTTGGCATAGGACACGTATGGTCAATCAGCGGTTTTCATATGACTTTGGTTGGCGGTTGGCTGTTCATAATGTTTTATACTATATTTCGCGCAATACCATATATTACACGAAGAACACCCGCAAAAATCCCCGCAATGGCCTGTGCAGAAATCGGTTTGTTGGGTTATTTAATTTTATCCGGTGGCGACATTGCAACACTGCGCGCGTTTTTGATGACAACATTAGTTTTCATAGCATTTGCAATTGGGCGTAATGTTATTTCCCTGCGCAATGTGGCATTGGTATTTTGTATTATATTCTTGATAAATCCACACAGTGTTATGCAGGCGGGATTCCAACTGTCGTTTGCCGCCGTATTCGGTTTGGTATGGATGTTTACAGTTGTCAAACCAAAAATGCCACGCAATAAATTATTAAAGATTTCTTGGGCAACAATTTTAACAACATTAACCGCCACCGTATTTACCGCACCGTTTGTCGCGATACACTTTGGCACAATCCCAACGTATGGAATAATAGGAAATTTAATATTCTTGCCAATTTTTTCCCTTCTGATTATGCCGGCGGTATTAACAGGCATATTTACAACCAGCATTTTTGGATTTTCGGCACCGATTAACTTCGCACATTTGGTTTATGAATACGCGATGGGCGCAGCACAGTATTTTTCCAACCTGCCCGCAGCAAACATTAATACGCCATATATTTCAAACACTGTTGTTATATGCATAATAGTTGGCTTTGTATGCCTGATTAATATTCGCAATATAAAATTCAAATCAAACATTTGCCTGTGCGGGCTGTTTTGCGCCACGGGGTTGACAGTTATGACAATAAACAGCAAACCAATATTCTTTGCAACAAACGATCATGTGTTGGTTGGTTTTGTAAACCAAGATGGCAAATTAGAATTTAACAAATCACGTGATTCAAACCATAAATTCACATTTGATACTTGGAAACAAATAAACGGCCAAAGCGGGCAGCACAAAAATATTCGCCGCAAACACAACCATGGCGTTTATAAATTTGAAACGGCAAAATTTAATCTGGTCTATATCCAGAAATTTGTACCTTTGATGAAAAATCTGGGACAGATATGTGACGACAACAATACAGATTATATCGTATCTTACTTTCATATAAACGCACCGACGTGCGAACATAAAATATTAAAAAACGGATTTGTTATTTATCCAAATGGACGCGTCAGATATACACCATTTAATCGGCGTTGGCATCATAATCGGCACGAACAAAATACAGCCCCGACGCCGGCGCAGTAGGCCCCGCCGCAGAACGATTTTTTGCCGCAAAAACTTCGTCTATATCATATGGTTTTCCCAAACCAATTTCAATCAAAGTACCAACCAGATTACGTACCATATGATGTAAAAATGAACGCGCAGAAAATTCAAAAATAATTTCATCGCCAATCCGATTAATCCGAATAGAATCCAATGTCTTAATCGGACTTTTGGCCTGACATTCTGATGCGCGAAAACTGGTAAAATCATGGTTGCCAATTAATTTTTCAGCCGCAACACGCATTGCATCAACGTTCAATTTGCGCGGAACCCAATATACGCGATTTTTCTGTAATACAGGTGACGCAGAACGGTTCAAGACAACATATTTATAATGTCGGGACGTGCAAGAAAAACGCGCATTAAAATCGTCCGACACAATTTCACATCCGGTAATTACAACCGGCGAATTATTCATATAAAAATTCACCGCACGCATAACCGTGTTTGCATCATGGTCCGCATCTAAATCGAAATGCGCAACCATTGCAATCGCATGCACACCCGCATCGGTACGACCGGCCGCAACAATATCGGGACGCGCACCACAAAATCGTTCAATCGCATCTTTGACAACAGATTGCACAGACGGGCCTTGGCGGTTTTCTTGCCACCCAATCAAATCTGTGCCATCATATTCCAAAGTTACTTTATAACGCGTCATCTGGCCCTCTTACTCTTTTTACAAATACAGCCAACGCAACGCGTATGTGCCCCATCATCAATAGATGCCCACATTTCATCACGCAAAAATTGATACACCGTACAAGTTTGACATGAATTTCCCGTACAAGACAAACACGCACACGCCCCAAATCCATTATGTTCAGACATCTTTACATGTGCACCATGCAATCCACAAAATTTCGTTTCGATGGCGTGTGTTGTCATACCTTGTCCCCTTAACGAGTATGAGATTTGCGCTTTACAAAGCGATTACAATGCGCAGAGAAAGGCAAAATATCGTGTGATAAAAATATACCCAACCCCAATGGCGCATACGAACAAATAACGCCGTCCGCACGAACCGAACCATATTGACATTCTGTACAATTGCACGCATCTGCATTTTTACTTTCAACACCACAATTATTATTTTTTTCTTTATCTGTCATTACTATTCCCCTATTTTTATTTCTGCACCGCGCAGGCCATTGGTAAAACTGCGCCAATCCATTGGATTTTTGCCCGCCGGTTGCAATTGTTGGACCGATAAATTATCACCTTTTAATTCGGTACGCAACAACTTTACATCAATTCCATTTATTTTTGTGCGACCACAGCCCAATGCGCGAATTTGGTCATGAACCGCGCGCGCGCCACGCGACCAATCAATTATTTCATCCGCACCCGTCCACTTTTTAGTGTATGTCGGCGCACTCGTTTGGGGTACAGGACTGTAATTTTGTGGACAACGCAAATATTCAACCAACATATCCGATGCAATTTCCGATACACGATGTTCCACATCGTCATTTGTGTCATTAACACCAATATCAAATTCACGACGCATATATACGTCACCCGCATCCAATTCCGGCGTCACACCCATCAAACATACCGCAGATTTTTCATCACCATTATAAATCGCCGTACGAATTGGTGACGGACCACGATATTTTGGTAAATCACTGGGGTGAATATTGATACACGGCGCAGAACCCAATACATTATCGCGCAATATCACACCATAAGATATAACAACAATCATATCGGGTGAATAATTATATTCTGATATATTCGTATGAACCGTTAAGCCATTTTCCAACGCCCACGCATGCACCGGTGACGGAGTCAAAACACGTTTACGACCCATTGGTTGTGGGGCACGGGTAAAGACGGCCATAATTTCATGGCCGGCATTTTTTATAGAATCAAAAATAGGAACTACGAACGCGTTCGTACCCATTAAAACCAATTTCATTATTGCTTCCGTTTTTTTACTTTGCGCATAACCATTTCACGACGAACGTTTGATAAATGATCTACAAACAGTTTGCCATCCAAATGGTCGGTTTCGTGTTGAACAATGCGTGCCGGCAGACCGGTCATCTGGGCCATTTTTTGCGCACCTGTTTCATCCGTCCATTCAACGACAACACCCGCCGGACGTGACACATTTGCATAAATCGGCAAACCGTCATTACCCAATACGGACAAACAACCCTCTTCCATAGTGCAGGTTTCGGCATCGTATGATACTATTTTTGGATTTATCATACGATAAACCGTTTCAGAATCCGGATCCATCATAACCAAAAACCTTGATAAAATCCCAACCTGAGGCGCAGCCAGTCCAACACCATTTTGGGCGCGCATCATTTGGACCATTTCATCCATAGTCGATAATAATTCAGGCGTTATTTCGGTTACAGGTTCACAAACTGTACGTAAAACAACATCCCCACAAAGTTTCATTTGCAACATATATGTTTCCTTTTGTATAATATCATAGCAAAGGATTATCAAATGACAACTTATATTTTTGTATTATTGTTTATAATTATCGTTTTATTGGTCGCAATACTTATGCGCAAACCGGTATTTGATATATCGGCGTTACGTGAAGACAATGCACGATTGCGCGAAAGATTGGCCGAACGATTGGGCGTGTTGGCACAAAATGCAAACGAATTAAAAAATATCAGTGGCGATATTGCAAACTTTAAAAATATATTGATGGGCAACAAACAAGCCCGTGGCACATTTGGCGAAAGACAGTTGGAAGATTTGGTCGCAGACATAATGCCGCCGGAAACATATGCTTTCCAATCCGTTATGGAAACGGGGGTGCGTCCGGACTGTATAATCCGCCTGCCCTATCCGCCAGGGGATATGATAATAGACAGCAAATTCCCATTGGAAAGTTATAACAGATTATTGGACGAACCAAATGATGCAATGATAAAAAAGCAGTTTGAATTAGACGTGCGCAAACACATTGACGCAATTGCCGAAAAATACATAATTGCCGGCAAAACCGCCGAATCCGCAATGATGTTCATCGCATCGGAATCTATATTCGAAGCATTGCACCGTCAATTTCCACACACAATTGAATACGCGGCACGCAGAAAGGTATTTATCGTATCTCCATCGACATTGTGGGCAACACTTAACACAATTCGTGCCGTGTTATCAGATATAAAAATCAAACGTGTCGCCGCACAAATACGCAAAGAATTGGATTTATTATTGACCGATTTGGGGCGTTTAAGCGACCGCGCAACAAACGTTGCACGCCACTTTGCACAAACCACAACCGATTTAGAACAATTACAAACATCGGTCGCAAAAATTACCCCGCGCGCAGAAAAATTGCGTGATATGGACTTTGGGGAAGATTAAAAATTTGGTGTATTTTCTTGTTTATTATTAAAAATTATACTTTATAATAAACAACATAGAAACAGAAAGGAGTCATATAATGAAATCAAAAACTTTATTAGCAGGCGTATGCGCATTGGCATTGGCGGCATGTGGTGATAACTCACAAAACCCAGAAATGTTAAAAGGTGCAAACTTTGTATCCGCACAGCCAGGCGCCGACATCACATTAACATTTGATCCGGTCGAAAACCGTGTATACGGCACAGTTGTAAACAACTATAACGGTGCATACACCGCAGATGGCGACACAATCAAATTCGAAGGTTTCGCATCAACTATGATGATGGGCGAACCACAGGCAATGGAAACAGAACAAGAATATTTCCAATTTATGCCAATGGTTGAAAAATACGAATACACCGATGGCAAATTGACATTTATCGCAACCGACGGTAAAGAAATTGTGTTTACCCAATTAGAAGCAGTGCCAGCCGAAGCAGAAACAGCCGCCGAAACCCCAGCGCCAGAGGCAGAAGTTGCAGAAGCAACGGTTGCAGAATAAAAAACGTTGTTATTTACTTGACAAGTATAAAAACAACATGTATAATTGGCCAGCATTCGAAAGAATATGGCAGTTTTGGCCCCATCGTCTAGAGGCCTAGGACACCGCCCTTTCAAGGCGAGAACACCGGTTCGAATCCGGTTGGGGCTGCCAAAATAACAAAATCACCCGTTTGGGTGATTTTTTATTTGTTTTCCAATACTTGCATGAGTTCGAAAGTTAGGTGGTGAAAACAGTCACTATTTTGTTGTCTTGCGAACTATATTATAAAAATTCTTAACAAAAACGCTTGACAGTGTGTTTTTTTGTACTATATACAACATGTGATCATAACCAAGGGAGTATTGAATGACAAATTTTTTAGGCAAATTTTTCAGTAAAAAAGAACCAGAACAAATAAAAAAAACAGAAGACCATAAGATCCCAGTTCCAATGTATGATTTTGTAGAGCAATACACATTAATTAATCCAAGAAACATGTTTATGGATTATGAAATGTTTAGTTTGTGCAAATTCGTTCCTGTGGCGTATGAATCCGGTGATGAAAGTTCTGGTTTTGCACCATGTGTTCAATTGGAAACAAAATACTTTTTGCCTTTCTTGCGAGCATTAAAGAATGCACCAGTGGAAATATCCGGCAAGAAAGAGATGAGAACGGTTTCTATTGTTAATCTTAAATATGGTGAAAAAGCGTATATTTTTCCAAGTTTGAATGACAAAAAAGAGGCTGTTATACGTTTTTCTCATCATGATAATGAAAAACATGCAAAACTGCCCGTGTCGTGTTTTGTTAGTCCTGTGATAAATCGTGCGATTATAGCACAGACAAAAGTATATTAAAAAATAATACATATAACATTTGTATCATTCGATTTTGTCCCCATCCTTTGTGGTGGGGCAAATATTTTCATCGGTTCGTAAGTTAGGTGTTGAAAACAAACACCGTTTTACACATTTACGAACCACTAAAAAGAAAAGGTTAGAAATCTAACCTTTTGTATAGTTCGTATTTCATTGTGGGTGTTTGAATTATTTTTCTGCTTCTGCTATTTTCTCTCGTAATTCTGGTTCATTTTGCTGAACAAAATTAAACGACGTTTCCATAAAATCATAAATATCTTTACGGTTCAGATAAAATTTTTTCATGGTATCAAAAATTAATTCGTCCTTTATTGTCATATCGTAGAAGTATGAATAAGCAATATATTTTGGTTGTTCTATTAAATCATTTATGGCTGAATTACGAATAATGGTTTCAACGACTATCTCTGACAACAACCATTTGATGTTTGGAAAATCATATTCTGCAGGATTGTCGTTAAAATGCTTATTCCAGAAATAGAACCAAGCAAAATGGGCTATTTCATGTAATGCCGTTGTCATTGCATACGTTGGGGCAAAATAATGATAAATATCAAAAGTATGTGTTTCAATATCACGCGGGCAAATTGGGTTTAATCCAACTTCGGCAATCATATTATTCAAAATACCACTGCAATCATTATCAAAAGCAGAACTGTATGCACTATTCAATTTGTCTGCTATTTTTTCCCATTCCGCACCAAACATATTTATAGAGTTTTCTATGATTGGTTTTCTTTTTTCTGCCTGAATTTTCATTTGTTCAGCAATATATTCAAATCTTTTTTCTTCGGGTAAAGATATGGCATATTCATAATTCAAATCAGGGTATACTTTGAACAATTGCTTTTGCCACCAGACAGTCGTTCCGTCTTTCTGATGGAACAGTATAAAATCTAAATCTCTTTCAAAATCTTTTTGTTGCCAAGTTAGTTTCATGTAATAACCCTGTAGTATTTCCCTTAATTATATCACAATATTAGCAGAAATGTTTTAACATCTTTCCCGAACTGCAATAAATCATGCATAAACTCTGTTCGCAAATTGCACAGATGGCCCTGCCAAAAAAAATCAAACCGACCTTTTGGGTCGGGTTTTATTTTTGCCCAAAGCACCCCAACCGTATCAGTCAGAGCACCCAGTTTTGATTATTGGTTGTAAAGGGGCGATGTTGGGGACACAACACCAAACACCCAAAGAATTTTCATTTTTCTTTACTTAAAAAATGTCACATTTTTAATACCACTTCCACGGCCGGCAGCAGACGAATGGTTCCAGCCACCACCAATTATCCCCGAATATCCGGTCAACACCCCCATCAGCCCGCCATCACTATCAAATACACCACCGCCGGAATTGCCACCCCAGATTTGACATCCGACCGCCTCCCCGTCCAACGTAAACACACACTTCGAAACTTTCAGCCGTTTATTTCGAAAAATATCATTATAGTACGCCCTTTCGTTATTATATAAATACTCCCAAAATGCGTACCCATACGTACTCCACACACACACTCCGCCACCGTCACTAAAACAATACTGAGCTTCTATGCTATTTGAATCAATACCCTCTTCGGCCCATAAATAATCTTTATACTTTTGTTTAAATTGTTTTATTTCCCCATCACTCATAATTTTTAACCCACCATAACCAACAACACGGGCTGCATTTCTCTCATGAAGCCGGTCAGGATCAGTCAAAGAAGCCCAAGGAATACCATCGCCATCAGCAGACGAAATCGTATAATAAGCCCAATCATCGGACCTATCAAGCGGACTATTCACGACATCATAACTACCCCAATCCTTTAACTTTACAGAAATCTTTTTACCGGTTTGTGTCATCACCGTAATTTTATCCCGTAAAGTACCCGCATCATCAACAACACAATGTTTTGCGGTATGCACAACCAATCTGCCGCCAAAATTAAGAATTGTGCCGGTGCAATAGGGGGCTCCACTACCACCAACCAATGCAACCACCGCATTATAGGGGCTTGTCCGCTTTTGTTCATCAGTTACATAACAACGTTTATCAAAGAAATAAATATCTGGATTAGTACAATGGTCCGCCGCCATAGACATAAAAGGAACAAACACTAACAATGACGCCATTATAATTTTTTTCATTCTATCGCCTCTTCACATTGTTCCGCTTGGGCTATTAATTTCTTGGTTAAATTAATCAACGAAATATTTAATCCGGTTTCAACCGCACCGGTTACAACATTTGCGCCCGCCATCACATTTGCCGCTTTATTCAAATTATCTTTCTTTTTACGATCCGCATCGGTCATTTCCAGACGATTGCGCGCATCCATATACTTATCAGAGTTTGCAGACGCACTGGTTGCGACACCCGCAGCACCAACAACCGCACCGGCAATAGACGTGCCCATAACACCGGTCATACGCTTTTCTATTTTTTCTATATCCGAAATGTTTATATCGTTACATGCGTCGTTAATGTCGGCCAATTTCCGACCAATTGAATTGTCCTTTGGATTGATGCCCGCCTGTTTAAGTTGCTTATACATATCCTGCGCAGATTTTACAGTTTCATTACATGCTTGGATATGTTGAACCAATTCAGATTGATCTTTGTTAACGCCGGCCCAAATCGCAGACGCAACATTTGCGCCAACCGTGCCGACCATTAACCCCGTACGCCAATTACCCATTTGTTTTGATTCTTGTAAACGTTCCGAAAGTTCCATCAGTTCTGCAATTTGCGCCATTGGTTGCATAACATTATTCCAGAACTCTTCATCGGACATCGTTTCCACACCGTTGGGGTCACAGCCACCCGCATCACAAATTTGTTTTGCCAACCTGTCAATCTCTGCTTCCACAGATGATTTTTTGCACCCGCAATCAAAGCACCACCGGCGGCAACCGTACCCGCGCCGGTAACAGCCGTATTTACTTTTGATACATTGGACACACGGGATATTTCATCCGATATACCGGAACAAACTATTCGTACAGCATCATACGTCGATTGCGCTTTGGTAATTAAGTCATCACCATAAGAAACAGCCGGAATTAAACAAAATAAAGACGCAAGAATTTTTTTATACATTTGTCAGCACCTTAAATTTACGGATCATTATATCATAAAATTCACAGAAACATTATTGCTTTTTCCAAAACATAATAAAACCACCCGTTTGGGTGGTTTTTATTCGAATATATTTACCCGCCTTCAATCTAATTTATCCGTAGATTCTATTGTATATTCTATTCTGTTACCTGCAGTCATAGCCCAAGATATCGGTTGCTGACTTATCAAAGCATCAAAGTTCCTTCCGTTGGGCACAATCTGACCTTTAGAAAAATTATAAACTATAAAATCACAGAAACACCACTTGTCAGGCAAATACCCCCACCCAGTAAGTTCAGACAATAAATTTAAAAACCTTGTACCTATCTCTACCTGTCTTTCATTCAAATCAAATAAATTTCGTGAATTTTGAATCATATTAATACTATGACCCTCTTTGTTTGATATTTGTATTTTATCTCCACCCCTGCTGCCACCACTAATCTCTTGAATTTTTGCAAAAAACTCTTTCAAAGCCAGCATAAGAGCACTGGTAGAATAAGAATTATCAAAGAACACTTGATACAATGGGGAACTTTTATCCTCTGCACTCAAGAACGACAACCAATCCAAAACATTTTCGGGATAATTAAACATATTTTTAAACGTGCCATCTGTATACAACAAAGGACAAATTGCTTCTTTTTTTATATCTACATATTTGACCGTATTAACTATTCCTAACAACATATGAATAGTGCCAAGCGGATATTTTTTACTGAACTTGGTTTTCCCATCAAATTTTCTTATATTGTTCGGCGAAATACAATTATCAAAATTTGCCCATTCGGGTTTTTCAATATCTTTCTTAGCATTCCACATAAGCATGTGCTGTCCAATACTTTTTGTAAAACTTCTAAAAATTTCCATATCTAAAAAAACACAATCACTGGTTTTTAAACCTTCTTTTAATACCAAAACTTTACCGTCATAAAAGCCCACTATGTCCCAATCTAAAAAATGCTGCATCAACAGTCCACATAACAACCCATCACTATCTGGACTCAATATACATTTACGCCCTGTTTCAATAATCCAAGGATACCACTCTACAAGAGCCCCATAATTTAATTTTCCTTCCGAATCCACTATTTGTCTCATACGCACCTCCTTGTGCATTCTCTAATCTATCGGCAAACACAAACATTCCGCAAATTGCTTTACCTCGGTCCACCCCGACGCTTTCTTTTTATACGCTTCAAAATCTTCAACTATTCTTTTTTCGCAAAGGTCTATGTATTCCTGTGATATATCGATGCCTATAAAGTTGCGTCCCAGTGCTTTCGCTGCCATCGCTGTCGTGCCACTGCCAACAAATGGGTCTAAAACCGTTCCGTCGGGCGGGCAAAAACATTGAATAAAGTCGTACGGCAACTTGTCAGGAAATGTCGCAGGATGTAAGTGTTTTAACTTACTGCCATCGCCAGCCGTTTCGTAACACCATACCGTACCACGACATTTCATAGGGTTTATCTTTATCGATTTTGTTGGTATTCTTATTCCGTTAGTCAAACGTGTGCCGCCGCCAGTCATTGTTTTTCCGCCGTGCTTCGAAGGTATCTTTAATGGCTCTTTATTAAAATACGCAGGGCGGTCGCCTTTCAGAAAGACCATCATATATTCGTGATCAACCCTGAAACGTTTGTTCCACCACGCCCCTTCTGCGCCGTATTTCTTGTAAATTAAACACTCGAACAACTTAAAGCCAGCGTTGTCGCACCAATCCAAAGCCAAACGAAAAGACGTCAAGGTTTTTCCAAAATTTTTGGTTTGGTCTTGTATAACAACAACAGCAATTCCGCCATCCTTTAATACTCTGTATGCTTCTTTGCCCGTTTCGGACAAATTTACAGAGAACCCTTTGTAGTCCCTGATATTGTCGTATGGCGGAGAAGTTACAATGACGTCGACAGAGCCGTCCAGCATCTGCTTCATAACTTGTATATTATCACCGCAAATAAATCTATCATTTTTACCCATAAGCAACCTTTCCTTGCTGTATTACATTAGCCAATTTAAGCCATTTTTTCAATAGCATTTTCAAAAATTATTCAACACATCCAAATGACGATAAATCATGCAGTTTTGTGGGGCGCGCAGACAAAACATAACAAAACCACCCGTTTGGGTGGTTGGGGTTAGCGGTTTTTACATTTTTGGGTTAATTTTAACACGTCGGCCGGTGTGATGCCGGTATATGTACCCGATGGATTCAGATTAATTCCACGAACTAAACTGATATCTGTATTGTCTAAAATAACATCATCAACCCGACTGAAATCAAATTTTTGGGCGGGCAATTTTGCACCACGCAAATTAATTCTGTATCCAAGCGGATTAAATTTAATAGATTTTACAGCACTTAAATCACAGTTCGGTAAGCCCAAGATTTCAACCCCACTGAAATCAAAGTCCAAAGGCGGAAATTTTACATTACTGATTACAATGTGTCCCGCATTGCGTTTGGTTCGAAATTCTGTGGCACGCGAAAAGTCCGCATTATTTAATATCAATGTGCACGCATTGCTAAAATCATAACTGTCACGTGGCAAAGCCGTTTGCCGTATCTGAACAGAACGAACCATTGGATTAAATTTTATACGTGTAATATTTTCTGTGTTGATATTTTCTAAATCAACCGTATGCGCATTAGATAAATCCAATTCACCACACAATTTATTCATGTCCGTTAACAGAACACTGGAGGCATCCGCCAGATTAATATAGGTCATTTGCCCGCCAACAATTCGCATTACCGGCACGCCGTTGGCCGTTAATGTTCGAATGCCCGTTTTTCTGTCTTTGGTTTGCTGTAACGCTTTGCCACGAAATATATTGTCGATGCATTCCCAATTATACAAAGGACGCGCAACGTTAAAGACAGTTTTACTGGGGATATCAAAGATTAATCCGCCACCCAGCATAATTTTATTTTGACCATTAATGTCATGTATTTCGCCGTCCGAAACATAAAAATTTTCGCCAATATAGACATTATTTATTTCTTGGGTATATTTACAAATCTGGTCGCCAACCAACCTGAATCCGCGCGGCAAATCGCAATGCGATGTAACAAAGTTCACATTAAAATAGTTTTGTATGGCATCCGACAACCCCATAATAATATTATCGGGATTCGAATTAAATGTGTTATCACACGATTCCACGGTGTGATTGTATCTGTTTTTGATACTGATAAAACCGCCTTCTTTTAATACCTGAATCGAAATTACAGATGTGCCATACGCGTCTTCACGTTCGGGATGTAAAAAGTCACTGCGATTTAATTTATCCGCATCATGTCGCACAGCATTGATGATATAGTATCTTTGAAATCTGTCTTTGTCTTTGAAGGTGCACAACTGTTCATTTGGTGCAAAATAGCGCGAAATGGCGTTTTGTTTTTCCAATGTATCTGCAACGTATGCGGCATAGCCCGCCCGTGCCAACAATTCCAATGGTGCATGATGTTTGCTTTGTTTAATGACTTCGATACCTTTTAACGAAATCAGGTACTTCATAATCGGTTCCGCATCACGACCGGCGTACTTTACAATGTGGTTCAAATTCGGAATGTCAAAAATGCCGTTGTCATAACAGCGGATGGCTTTGGCAAAGTGTTCGCCATTTTGTTTCTTGATAATATCGTACATATTTTTTGACACAAATATATTATTGACATTTTTGCCAATATGTCAACCAAAACTTTATTTGCGACGACGGGACGCCACGCACAATTGATACCCATTTACCCCCGCCAATAACATTGCAGCCGTTATCACCACCAAATACCAGCGCAACCATGAATACCCACCAAATACACCAATGTACATTAATCCCGTAAAACCAACCCAACGACCAATATACAACGCACAATCACGAAATACGAAATATTCAACTTTGTGATTACGGGTGACGCACTTTGATTTAGACACATTAAACATATTAACCGTTATTATCTGTTCAATCGCCAGTAAAGCGGTCGCATAAACAAAACTGTAAATCAAAAATGTAATTGGTGTCGTGTTATAGATAAACAGTGCCAATCCCCCAATCACCATCATCATAAATATCAGCAACATACGCGGCCATGCACTGCGACCAAAATAACGCCCCGTTATCCAAGACGTCAAAACAGAACACAATGCAAATAATGTCGTAAATATACCCAAATTCAAATCTGTTTTGAACATGTACACCGTGTACATCGTTATAACCGTGCCCAACAACCCCATCGAAAAGCCACGTAAACTTTCCGTTATAAATACGTGACGTATTACACGAAAACGCATCATACAGCGAAAAAATCCAACAAAGTCAATTGGTGTGCGGGATTTATGACGCGACGGCGTCAACATAAAAGTCATTGCCAATTCTATAAAAGATAAAGCCAGAAGGAAATACGCAACCTGCTCGTACGAGCCCAAATCAATAAAGAACCCCAGTACGACGGGCGTCGTTAGTTTGACGGTATGCTTAATTGCATTTTTTAATCCCATAAAGCGCCCCATTGATTTAGATTCTACCTTTTCTTCTATCATGGCGTTTGATGGTAAACAATACAGCGCAGAACCCAAACCATATATCAGCCCCAATGGAATAACATATTCAACCGCCCTGTCCCCCAACAAAATAATCGCAGCCAGCAAAACAATCTTTGGAATCAGGTTAAGCGCAAATACCGCAACTTTGTTATATCTTTTACACCAATTGGCAAACAAAAAAAAACCCGCACATGTTGCCGTATATTCAAACAAACGATATTGGGCAACAGATACTATTTCGTTGGCAGACAACTGCATAATAAACGATATAAAAAATGTACCCAAAAACAAATCCGACACATCGCGAAACGCAAACAACGACAATAAAAACTTTACTTCACGTGATAATTTTTTCATAAAAAATGCTCTGCCCTATGGTGATATGGGGATTATATCATAATATTTATTCACGTGCGTTAAAAATTTGACAGTCGAATTTACAAATATTATAATTTAAGCATGAAAAAAGCATTATTCGGATTTTTAATATTGTCTGTATTGGCCGTCGCAGGGTGTGGGGTGAAGTCCGAATTGGTGCAACCAAACCCAAACTACCCACGCGATTATCCAGTATATTAAACATGAAAAATTACCGAAAATCCGTGTGTCAGAGTTGAAATTTCAAATAATTCTGATACTATTGTATGGATTAATAATTTACCACAGGACGAACAAAAATGAATATTGAATTAGGTAAAAATATAAGCCCACGTGAAATCGAAAATAAAATCCAAGAATTTTGGGATAAAAATACTTTTTGGAACAACGATGTAAATTCAGATAAAAAACCATTTTGCATTATGATGCCACCACCAAACGTGACAGGCAATCTGCATATGGGACACGCGTTGGATAATGTTTTGACTGATATCGTTTGCAGATATAAACGTATGGCGGGTTTTGACGTTCTGTGGCAACCGGGGACAGACCACGCATCGATTGCGACACAGTTGTTGGTTGAACGCGACTTATCAAAACGTGGCATCAATCCACATGCATTGACTTTGGATGAAAAATTACAACACGCTTGGAATTGGAAAGCCGACAAAGGCGGCCAGATTATGAATCAATTGCATATCTTGGGCGTTACACCGGCGTGGTATCGTGAACGCTTTACAATGGACGAAGGTTTGTCCAATGCGGTTACAAAACTGTTTGTAAAAATGTATAACGAAGGTTTAATTTACCGCGAAAAAAGATTGGTCAATTGGTGCCCAAAACAAATGACATCGGTTTCCGATTTGGAAGTTGAAACGCGTGAAGAAAAAGGTAAGTTCTATTACTTTAATTACCCATTGGTTGGCGGTGGCGAAATCCAAATCGCAACAACACGCCCAGAAACACTGTTTGGCGACCAAGCAATTGCAATCCATCCAGAAAACGAAAAATTAAAACACTTAATCGGCAAACGCGCAATCATCCCATTGACCGATATTGAAATTCCAATCGTCGGCGACGAACACGCAGATCCAGAAAAAGGTACAGGTGCAGTTAAAATTACACCTGCACATGACTTTGACGACTGGGAAGTTGGCGTGCGTCACAACCTGAAACCTGTTTGCATTTTGACACCGGATGCAAAAATGAACGACAATCCGGTCGTACCAGAAAAATATCGTGGCATGGACAGATACACCGCACGCAGTGCAATTGTCGCAGACATCGAAGAAGCAGGATTGTTGGTAAAAGTCGAAGACAAAGTCATCCCAACACCATATTCCGAACGCGGACAAGTGCCGGTTGAACCATACTTAACCGACCAATGGTTTGTCGATGCACAAAAATTGGCAATCCCTGTAATCGAAGCGGTTGAAAACGGTAAAATTAAATTCTTGCCCGACCACAGATACAATCTGTTTATGGCATGGATGAAAAACATCCGTCCTTGGACCATTTCACGTCAATTATGGTGGGGTCACCATATACCGGCATGGTATGACGAAGCCGGAAATGTATACGTTGCAGAAACAGAAGAAAAAGCAATCGAAATATCCGGCGGCAAAACTTTGACACGTGACAAAGACGTTTTAGACACTTGGTTTTCGTCCGGTTTGTGGCCATTTTCAACATTGGGTTGGCCCGAAGAAACACCGGAATTAAAAAAGTATTATCCAACAGATTTGCTGTACACAGGCGCAGACATTATATTCTTTTGGGTTGCACGTATGGTTATGATGGGCATCTATGTTATGGGCGACGTTCCATTTCATACCGTTAACTTCCATGGTCTGATTCGCGATTCCAAGGGGCAAAAAATGTCCAAAACCAAAGGCAACGGCACAGACCCATTGGATGCCGTTGAAAAATTTGGCGTCGACGCATTACGCTATTGGTTGGCAACAGCACCAATCGGAACCGATTTAAGATACAGTGACGACGAAGTTAAACGCGGTTCTAAACTGTTGACCAAATTGTGGAACGCATCAAAATACGTTTTGATGAACTTGTCTGACTTTGAACCAGAAAACGCACAAAACATTCCGGTTTCAGAACGTTTCATCGAAGACCGTTGGGTTTTGGCAGAATTAAATAAAACAATCGCCGAAACACGCAAGCATTTGGATAAATACGATAACTATAATTCACGTGCGGCAATCGACACATTCTTCTGGGATATATTCTGTGACCAATATTTGGAATTCATTAAAGACCGTTTCTGGGCACCGGAAAAATATACAGCAGAATCTAAATTGTCGGCACAGTGGACATTGTACACCGTTTTGCGCACTATCATTGGTTTGTACGCACCATTTATACCGTTCTTGACAGAAGAACTGTGGCAAAAAATATACCAACCAACCGAAGGTGGTGAAACCTTACACTTAACCGAGTACCCATTCACAAAAGACGAATACAATACAGATGTATCTAAGATGGATATCGCATTGGATTTATTGAAAAACGTTCGTGGCTTACGTACAGAACGCAAAGTTGGAAACGGTGCAAAATTAGAAACATTGACCATACCAGAAAATACACCAAGCGAACTGCACGGATTAATTAAATCCGCCGCACGTGCAAACGAAATTGTGTTGGGTGGCGATTTGGACTTTGTCGTTGCAGAACAGAAAGTCGCGGGGTAAGAAAATGGCAGACAAACTGACCGAAAAACGTATTTTACAAGCATATCAATGCGACCGTTTCGGCAATGTACGTCCACTGATTTTAATGAACGAATTACAATCAATTGCAGACAGACACGCCGAAACATTGGGGTGCGGACGCACATATTGCATGGAAAATAACGTCGCATGGGTCGTTATGTACTATTTGGTCGACATTGTAGAATTGCCGGTCGAAGGCGAAGAATTGACATTTACAACATGGCCTTCTTGCCAAGACGCCCTGCGTGCAACACGCGACTTTGAAATTCATGGCGCAGACGGCCGATTAATGGTTCGCGCAACGTCACAATGGATTTTAATCGACATGGAAAAACGCCGACCATTACCATTGGCAAATCACCTGTCGCCCGATGTGGTCGTCCCAACGCGCGCATACGGTTGTGCGTTTGAAAAGTTTGCGGATTTCGAAACAAACAAAACACACGTTATGAAATGTCGATTCGATGATATTGATGTAAACCAACACATCAACAATGCCGTCTATGCGGTTTGGGCAACCGAAAGTGTTGGATACCAATATCGTACCCAGCATAAATTAAGAAAAATCGATATCAGTTTCAAAAAAGAAATCAATCCCGACACACCAGAAATCAGAATCGATGTCGCAATTGACGGATTGGTCAGCAAACATAAAATTTGCACCGGCGACACAGAACACGCCGTCGTTATTTGCCATTGGGAAGAAATATAAAAACAACACACCCCGAATCGGGGTGTTTTTTTTATAAAAAAACCGCCAATCGGCGGTTAATTTAATTAACAGCGGTTGCAGCCAATCTTTTACGGCCACATGCGCGACGACGATTCAACACATCGCGACCACCAGCAGTTGCCATACGTGCACGAAAACCGTGTGTGCGAACACGACGTGTTTTAGATGGCTGATATGTACGTTTTGTTGCCATGACTTAATCCCTTGCTTCTTTTTTCTTTGTTTTGTCACCCCACAATCGCCCGAGCAGCATCATAAGCAACCATGGAATAAATTCGTTTGCCGATATATTTAACCACACGTTTTATAAAAACGCAACCTTTTTATTTCGCTTTTACCAAACCAATTTTTTTCAGCCCCTCTAAAAACAGATGGTATGTGAACAGAGCCAAAAATAAACGCCAAAATGCTAATCCCATTTTTTCCTCTTATTGCCCCACTAATATTACCACAGGTTTTTATTTTGTCAACCATGTTTTTTACCTTTATTTCTTGACCAAAACCCCAAAAATTTGCTATGTTTAGTATGCTATAAATATAGGAAAGGTAGTATGTCTGAAAACATTAATGAAGTAAACGAAATCCGTGTACCACAATCTTCGTTGGAACACGAAATGCGCACCAGTTTCTTGGACTATGCGATGTCGGTTATCGTCGACCGCGCATTGCCCGATGTACGCGACGGTTGCAAACCTGTACACCGCAGAATTCTGTACGTTATGAACGACGTTGCACCATCGACAAAGCCAACCGTTAAATCCGCACGTATCGTCGGTGACGTTATGGGTAAATACCACCCACACGGTGACAGTTCTATCTATGAAGCAATGGTGCGTATGGGGCAAGATTTTTCCATGGGCGAAATGTTGGTCCAAGGACAAGGTAACTTTGGTTCGCGCGACGGTGATAAAGCCGCGGCTATGCGTTATACCGAAGCACGCCTGTCTAAATTGGGCGCATCTTTGATGGACGATATGGAAAAAGATACCGTTGATTGGCAACCAAACTTTGATGGCTCGTTACAAGAACCGGTCGTATTGCCTGCAAAATTTCCAAACTTTTTGGTAAACGGCGGTTCGGGTATTGCCGTGGGTATGGCAACAAACGTACCAACATATAACTTGGGCGAAATCTGCAATGGTATCCTGGCAATTTTGGATAACAAAGATTTATCCGACGACGAATTGTTTACAATTATCCCAGGGCCCGACTTTCCAACCGGCGCAATGATTATGGGACACGCCGGCGCATACAAAGCACACACAACCGGCCGCGGTTCAATCATTGTTCGTTCAAAAACACACATCGAAGATTTCCGTGATCATCAGGCGATTATCGTCGACGAAATCCCATATCAAGTTAACAAGGCACAAATGATTATCAAAATTGCCGAGTTGATAAAAGATAAACGCATAGAAGGAATTTCGGAAATCCGCGATGAATCTTCCAAAGAAGGATTGCGTATCGTAATCGAATTAAAACGTGACGCAATCGCAGACGTTGTATTAAATCATTTATTCCAATACACAGAAATGCAAACCAGTTTCCCCGTCAATATGATGGCGTTGAATCGTGGTCGCCCTATGTTATTCAATGTACGCGGCGTATTGGATGCATTTATTGATTTCCGTGCAGAGGTTATTCGCCGTCGCACTATATTCGATTTGAACAAAGCACGCAATCGCGCACATACTTTGTTGGGATTGTCGGTTGCGGTTGGAAATTTAGACGAAGTTATCGAATTAATTAAATCCAGCCCAAATCCAGAAGCCGCCCGTGAAGCATTGATTGCACGTGGTTGGAAGGCATCGGATATCGAATCATACATCCAATTAATCGACGACCCAAATACCGAATACAAAGACGGAATGTTTTACATGTCCGAAGATCAAGCGCGCGCAATATTGGAATTGCAACTGCACAGATTGACCGGATTGGAACGCGATAAAATCCATAACGATTTAACAAACTTGGGCGCAACAATTCGTGACCTGTTGGATATTTTGGGCAGCCATGAAAGAATCGTTCAAATCATTCGCGATGAAACAATCGAAGTTCGCGACAATTGGGCTTCGCCACGTCGTACCGAAATTTCCCAAGCAGAAATCGATATTGATATCGAAGATTTGATTGCACGCGAAGATATGGTTGTAACCGTATCAAATACCGGATACATCAAACGCGTTGCATTGGACACATATCGCGCACAAAAACGCGGCGGCAAAGGACGCAACGCAATGGCAACAAAAGATGACGACTATGTTGTACAAGTGTTTGTTGCAAACACACATACACCATTGCTGTTCTTTAGTTCCAAGGGATTGTGTTATAAATTAAAAACATATAAATTACCCGAAGCCGCAGCCGCAGCAAAAGGCCGTCCGTTAATCAACCTGTTACCATTGTCACAGGGCGAAACAATTACAGCAATACTGCCGGTCCCCGAAGAAGATGTGGCACGCGTTGCAGAATCCGGCAAAGAACATTTCTTGATGTTTGCAACCGCATCGGGCACCGTCCGTCGCAACCGTATGAGTGACTTTGATTCAATTCGTGCAAATGGCAAAATTGCGATGAAATTGGATGAAGGCGACAGTTTGATTTCTGTATTGCCATGTAACGAAGACCAAGACGTATTCTTGGCCACATATCGTGGACGCGCAATACGTTTCCCTGTGCCGGAAATCCGTGTGTTCGCAGGACGCAATTCAACCGGTGTACGTGGCATATCATTGGGCGCAGACGACAGAATTATCGGTATGGCAATGTTGAACCGTGGTGAATCTGATTCATCTGTACGTGCCGCATACATTAAACAATCACGCGCCGCACGCCGTGCAGAAACGGGCATCGAAGAAGAAGCCGATACAGACGAAGAAGAAACAACATTGGTTTTGGACGATGCAAAAATGGCAGAAATGGCCGCGAAAGAAGAATTCATTTTGACTATATCCGAAAATGGATTTGGAAAACGCACCAGTTCGTATGAATATCGTTTGACACATCGTGGTGGTGGCGGATTTACAAACATTAAACTGGGTGGCAAAAACACAGCCGTCGCAGGTTCATTCCCCGTCGCGGACGACCACGATATTATCATGGTGACGGACGGCGGAAAAATCATCCGCACACCGGTTGCAGATGTTCGCATTGCCGGACGCAGCACCGCAGGTGTAACGTTGTTTAGAACCGCAGAAAACGAAAAAGTTGTTTCGGCAATTTCTATTGAAAGCGCAGGTGACGAAGCAGAAGAAAACAATGCCGTTACCACAGATGAAACAACGGCCGAACAATAAAAACCAAGGATTACGCAGGCATGGAAAATAACGAATATTTTGCATCAATCAATGAAGTGTCAAAACGTTTGAACGTGCCTGCGCATACTTTGCGTTATTGGGAAAAACAATTTCCCGTCGCAATACGCCCAACAACCGGCGCAGGGGGACGCAGATATTACCGCACAGAAACCGTACATAAATTAACCGTGATAAAAGATTTATTGTACACACACGGTATGACAATCGCAGGTGTAAAGAAATTATTACGCGATGGTAATTTGCCGGAAAATACCGACGAATTATTAACATCTGTTTCAACGTCTGACAAAACATCGATTAAACCGAATGCGCATAACATCGACACAAACGATATTGACACGGCAATACATTTGTTGGAATCCGCGCGTTCAATATTGGGATAATTATTTTTTACGACGACGCCGTTTGGGCGTCGTTATTTTTTGGTCTTCACCCGACAATAATTGCATTTGCATTTTCAAAATCATATCTTCTTTGTCGTGGATTTGTTCCAACAAACTTTGATTTTCCAATTTTATTTTTTCCAATGCTTGACGACTGATTACCAATTGGTTTGCCATTTTATTGCGACTTTTGCGATTCAAAAAAAATGCAAATATCACGCCCAATATTGCACCGAAAGATGCACTGAAAATATCAAAAAGTGTTTCCATTAAAACCATGGAAACACTATACAAATATTAACACGAAATTTCATTAGGGATGTTTTCGCATGCCGGTCTTTTTATCAATCCAAACCTGTTCGGCGGCGATTTCCATCATAGGCATATCAGATTTACTGTCCGAATAAGCACGAACAACATTTGGGATAATTTTATTTTCGCGCGCCCATTCATCCATTGCATAAACTTTGTTACGCCCCCAGCATAAAAATTCGTATTTCCATGGTTTTTTTGGATTTGTTCGCGAACAAAAAACCGCGTCAAATTTCATATCACGTACCAATTTTGGTAACAGGTAATCGGGACTGGCCGAAACCATGATAACTTTACGTCCCGCATCACGTTCCGCCATTACACGTTCGCGCGCCCAACCAAAGCGTTCACGTTTATGTTGTTTGATAAAATCGGGTGCAAAACGACGTATCATTTCGGGCGTCACAAAGCGACGTATATTTTCACGCCACCAAATACCGTTTGGATTAACCCAACGACAAATACCGCATATGCCCATTAATGGCAAAAACAACCATGGACGAATACTGCGTCGCATGCAATAACGTGCAAATTCAACATTAGAATCACGTGCAGACAACGTGCCGTCAAAGTCAAATAAAACCACATCTGTTTTTTTCAACATATAAAATCCTTTGCTGTTACGGGTTAACCATAACAAATATTTTAACGTTGCGCAACGACAGAAAATAATGATACGATACAAAACATCAAGAGAAAGAGAATTTATGATGAAACGACATCTGCCACATTTATTAATTGCATGCATTTTC
>JAEIGA010001880.1_pt1 | contig 33410 bp, 47 predicted proteins | sample 9270691 | NCBI WGS metagenome assembly JAEIGA01 (sample SAMN17057246, study PRJNA624740) | gut metagenome | biome: biome; isolation source: fecal sample | host: Bos grunniens | place: China: Xizang | collected 2019 | reverse complement strand
CGGTCTGCATAGTCCTTGTCACGCCTCTTTCGAGCATCTTCCGTAATGTTTGCTACGGAAATCATAATGAGGAACGTTCCAACTGCGCCGAGGATTTTCTCAATCCAATATGCCGTATCGTGAGGCTCTCCTGCGCCGTCTATGCCGTCAATAACAAAGAAGTTAATCAAGATTAGGACGAGTGCTACAAAGAGCGTGATTACCGCATTCAGGCTTATACGGAGCGCAGAAAATACATACTTGTCATCTTTTGTCATTTCTTGTCACCCCCCTCGATCTTGCCGAGCATTCCGCTCTTGGCTACTTGCAATCCTGCGGTGTGCAAACCGACCTTTCCAAGCAACGAGCCGATGACTATCATCAATAGTGTTTCTAGCTGTTCTATTGCCCCGGAAAAGGCGTGTACAATGCACAGAGCGATTGTCAAAGGGAATACAGGAATGAGCCAATCAATGTTATCAATAATGCTTGCTTTCTTTGCCACTTGCTTTATAAGCAACTCATTGTTTGGATTGGTTTCAAGGTCTGTCTTTTGTTGTACATAGCCTTGACAATAGCGGTCATACTTCTTTTTGAAGATTGAGAAAAGCACAAACATCATTATGCAACAAGCGATGATAGACCAAAAACAGCCTTTGCTTGATGCGGTCATCGTGTATTGCAGAGTTTCTTCGTATGTGTATATGCTGTATCCTACGATAGGACCGAGCGCAACCAAATATTCAAATACTGTTAGAATTATAGCAGGTGCATTTTTTTTCATATCTGCCACCCCCTATGTCTTAATAACTGAACTTGGCTGTTGTCTTGGTGTCAGGTGTAGGAGTTTCAACAGCATAGCCGATTTCGGGTGTGTTGAGGCTGGTGATGTAGTCTGCGCTAACAGTTGACATTACGCCGTTGAGTTCATCAAGAGCTGCTGTGCCTTGAATGGTCTTGAATTGACTGATGACCTTTGCTTGTGCAAGCACCACCTTTTTCATTTCGTTGTTTTGTGCGATTGTAGTGTTGAGTGTTTCTCGCATTTCGCCGATCAAATTGCGGGTTGCCTTGTTCAGCTCATCTTCCATGTCAATGGTGATTTTCCCGCTGATTGATGCGGTGACCATTTTTGCAATCTCGGTCTTGTCGGCATCATTCAACTTTGTGGCTTTGGCTGTGACTTTGCTCTTGCAATAGTCAACAATAAACTTAGTGATGACTGCAAGGAATGTTGCGCCGACAGTTGATGTTGAAAATGCGATTACGATTTCTTTGATTTGTTCCCAGTTCATTATGTTTCTCCTATGTGGCGTGCCTGTGCAAAGACGTGCCGTTTAGTATTTAGTTCGGTTGCACCCGATGTTATTTCTCCTCGTTCTCCCAAAGTTCCGTGACGTGACGTTCTACACGTTCCAAACGTTTGGTGAGAGTTTCCAAGCATGCGATGAGTTCTTTGTTTTCATTGCGCAAAGCTACAATGTCGTTGCGCATAAGCTCATATGCTTCATATGCGAAAAGTATTCCGCCCTGTTCAACGATTGTGACAGGCTCGCAAGCAAATGTTTTGATTGCTCTTCCGCCTTTCATCATTGATATATCAAAGCTCAATGTTCCCGCTTTGACGAAGCTTTCAGGCACATCAAATGTGTTGCCTTTGGCACGGATTGTCTGTTTGACCTTGCCGTCCGTGATGACTACAAGCAAGTTGTCAAGGACATAACAGCTTTCCAATTTGATTGTCAAGCCGTCATCTGCTTTGAAAAATACCTTTTCGCTCGCTCTGCCAAAATCTCTTGTTAATGTGTATTTTAGTTCCATTATTTGTTACTCCGTTTTTCTTTTCTTTTTCTTAATTGCTCTTTTGCCGTAGCAAAGATGCCTGCCACCACAAGAAGCAGAAGCGGTGATAGTCCGCCCAACAGCCTTATAGTTCTCTCAAAGTCCGCTATCATCTGCTTAACGAAAAGCACCGCTCCCACCACGAAAGCGATTGTCGCCACCGTGTACAACAGCACCACAAACTTATGATTTTTCAACCAATATCTTATGGAATGCTCGTTTTCCTCTTGGGGTGCATCAAAAACATCATTCTTCCTCATAGTCTTTTACAATGTCAATGTCGGTTTCCACATAGTCATAGCGAGGGTGTCCGTCCACAATGACGTCAACCGCTTCGTCATACATTGCGTTTTCGTTGATTGGTTTGCCGAGCCTATCAAAAACAGGCTTAATCATCTTGTTTCTATCGCTAGATGTCTTGATAAGTCTTTCGCTTATTTGTTCTGTCTTAATCATTAAAAATCTACCTCCACAATCTTGTCTGCACCAGTTGCAAAGTTTGTTGCTGTCTTGTAGGCTTCACCATAACCCACCTTGACTTCTACTCTTTCTGTATAATCCCAATTAATTGCGTCACCTACGAGTGCCGGAGGTGTTGTTCCCTCAAATCTATATGTGACTTTGTGCTCTGCCGAGCCACAATTTAATGCTTTTGTTGCGATGCTTGTGCAATTTGGTCCAACCGTTACTGATGTCAATTTCGAGCATTGATAAAAAGCACTTTGTTCAAGAGCGGTTACACTTGGCAAATTTACAGAAGGCAATGACCTGCAAGCATTAAAAGCAGTGGCTAGAAACCTTTTTGCATTTGGCATATTTACCGAAGTCAAGTCAGTACAACTTTTGAAAGCACCTTGCCCAATAAGTGATGCACTTGGTATATCAACTTGTGTTAGACTGGTGCATTCACTAAAAGAATAAGTCCCAACTTCCGTTATATTTGGCAGGTCTATTGATGCCAATTTTGAACATTTTGAAAAGCCGTAAGAGAATGTTTCTATTACATTTGGGATATATGCCGAGATAAGTCCGCTGCAAGATTCAAAAGCACTATTTGAAATCTCTGTTACATTTGGCAAGCTCACCGAAGTTAAAGCTTTGCAATTCTTAAAGCCATTAGTCCCTATCTCTGTTACATTTGGCATATTTACTTCTTCCAAAGCATCGCAGGCATAAAAAGCATAAGTTTCTATGTTAGTAACATTAGCCAAGTCTATTTTTTTCAATCCTTTTTTGGCATAAAATTGATATCGTGATATTGAGGTTGCCCCACCCAAGTCATCGACTGTGATTTCATAAGGGTGTGTTGTTGCATCTTGCGGACCTAAAAGCAAAGCAAGTTTGTTCCCCTCAGATACAGCCACAGGTTTCCCTGTGACTGCGTCTTTGATAATGTGTCCGTTAAGCTTTATAAATTTCGTGCTCATTTCGCCACCTCTTCAAGGGCATTGATTTCATCTCTCCACAGCTTGCGTTGTGCTTTTGCGGGTGCAAATTCTTCTGCGGTAAGTTCGCCCTCTGCAAACTTGATTGCTTGATAATCGGTTGCTTTCAAAAGTGCTTTAAGCTCTGCAATTCGTTTGATTGCGTTTATCTTTGCAAGTTCGATTGCCGTGTACCTATCCACAATCGTAGGCACTCCGTCAACGGATTTCAAAGTCTTGTTGCCTTTGCATTGTGCAAAATATCCGTCAACCTCTTCCCTTGTATAAAGCCTTTCGGTGCAAGGGATAAGCTCTTGCTTTTCCTCGCCTGTTGCTTCGTCTATCTTTGTTTCGTATTGAGGCTCGTAGCCTTCAAAGCAATTTGTTTTTGAATTAAAAATGTATCCCATAGTTTACCTCTTATGCTATGCCGATTTTGCGGAATGATATAACGGAGCCAAGTTCGGTTGCTTCTCCATTCAAATACTTGCTAATAACACCTATTGAATTTACAACAACGAATATTGTTGCTGCACTTGTCCCCGTGCCAGTAGCAAAAAGTTGACCATAAGCGTGATTGATTCCGTCCCAATTTATTATGCTAGAATAAACATTACTCAAAATGCCTGTCTTAACCTCATACAACCCTGCTTCTGGCAAAGTTGCACTTCCGCTTGTGCCTTCGCTCCAAGTTGAGGGGGCGGACATTAACGTGCCATTTCCACTTGTGGGCAAATATAATGTTGCACCAGTGTAAAAATATGGTTTTTTATTGTTATTCGCGTTTAAATAAATTGCGTTGCGATCGGCGTGGAGTTCTATGCCACCTGCGCCCGGATATCGGTGAACTAGTAGCGTTGCAGGTCGGTTTTGTGACCCGTATATATACAAATTGCCATAACCAGTGCAAACCAACTGCGGGCACTCGCTTGTTCCCTGTGTTTTATAACCTATATAAAAACGGTTAATGAATTTATACTCGCCTAAGTCTTGCGGATCTGTGTATGTCGATGGCACAATAACGCCTGCCGTTGTTGATCCATCCGCAGGAGGTATATTCGCCACTCCGTCTGTCACAACACTTGTGCCGTTGACTTGGACGTCACTTATGCCACCCGCTCCACCGCCTGTGATAGCCTTGAAAGCCGTGCCGTCATAGAAATAGATGACACCCTTTGTGTAGGTGGTTTCATCGGCTCCGTTGTGCTTGTAATAGGTGTTTGCCGTGGGTGTGATTGTGTCAAGGTCTGCAATCAAGATAGGCACGTCAACGAGGTCTGCATATGCGAGATTGTCAACGAGTTCTCCGTCTGCCGAGGGAACATCAATCTTGACTACGTTGTTGGTTTCGTCTGTTTCAAAGGTGACGTTTTCGCCAGCAACAAGGGGGAGTGTAATTTCAACAGGGAAATAGCTATAACTATCTCCGCCATCGTATTCAATCTCCGCATCATTGTATGTGACATCAATTCCCTTGCCGTCGGGGTTTATCCCTAGCTCGGTTATGTCACTGCCTATTTGAATGTCCGTAACTAGGCTACCGCCACCGCCACCCGTTGCATTGATTGAAACCGTGTTATTGGGGTTATTCTTAAACTCAACACCCTCGCCTGCGACAAGGGGTATTGTGTTTCGGCTCTGCATATAAATCAGCCTGCCGTCTTGCAGTTCAAGCTCGACCTCGGGAATGTGTGTGTAGATGCCTGTGTTGGTGATTGTAATATTTTCAGCGGGCATTGAAGCGAGATTTATGGTTGCGCCCTCTAATGCTTCTGTGCCACTTGCACCTTGCAAGAAGCAAATAGCTCTCATTTCAACATAAGGCTCGGGATCATCAAAATCATCTAACGATGTGATGCTACAAAGGATAAGATTTTGTCCTTTTGAGTTGGGAATATCGCATTTGAAAATAACCAAATCGCCCACTTCGGGAAACCTTTGCCCCTCATACATATACGCTACACGGGTGCCATAATGTTGTTCTTGGTCGATTTCTTCGGGTGCTGTATCGCCCTCGCTTTCTACTGCCGTTTCGTAGAGCTGTGTTGCGCTGTCAACATTGATTTTGAATGTCTTGCCTTCGCGTCCAATTGAAACGTTCTTACCTGCGACAATCGGCACACACTGAGCGATGTCTCCCTGTCCGTAAACTTTATTCCCGTTTGAAAGCTCGTATTTAGATGACCAAGAGATGCCGACCTTATCGTCATATTCCATATCTTCAAAGTCAGTGTCCAACCACGTGTCTATCAAATTTACGTCAGCTATATTGGCTATTTCCTTTGCGATAATGGAGTTGTTTTCTCTCGCTACCACGTACAAATCGCCGTTGTATGAGATTGCCTTGCCTACGTTTGCGCTGACAAGCAGGCTGTTCAACTCGCTTTGGCTTGTCGCTATGAGAAGATTGTTGACATCTTCAAGGTCGGACAAAGGAATAACTATCTCTTGCTTCCCGCTTGATGTGTTGTAGGTGAATTTCAACTCCTTTGTTTCGGGGTTGTACTCCACGGCATCAAGGTATGTGTCTTGGGGAATGGTGATTGTGCCTGCAACGTGTTCGCCTACTCGCACATCGTATGTCAGGTTGCTTGTCTTGACAACGGTCAGTTGCTCATATGCGCCCGGTGAAGCGAAGCCGTTGGGAGCAAGCACATAACAGCTTTCATTAGTATTGGGTGGGAAAGGTTGAAGGTCTAAATCTACCCTTGCAACTCCGTCTTGTTGGTCGATTTCAAGATTAATTCCGAAACCCTCGGTTATCGGTACATTTTGCTTTATTGTTCCCGATGCTGTTTGATTTCCATTTGCATCAAAAAACTTAAATGCATTGTCCCACGAAATACCTGTGTCACTTGTTTTTAGACCTTGCGTACCGCCTGTGTCTGTGTTTATGGTTTTTATGTCTGCAAGTACATCCTTTCTTTCCAAAGCATCTACTCTATTTGTCAAGCCATCTATAAGCGATACGTTCTGCGCATAGTAGGCATAAAGCAAGTCAAGCAGAGTGTCTATCTCATCTGCTGTTGCCTCTGTTGGTGAAGCAGGCAGTGCAGAGTATTCAACCTCAAATTCTGCCGTGTATGATGCCACAGCGGGATATTCATCCTCGCCGTATGATGCCCCCAATACAACATTTGTTTGTCTAACCGAAACACCAACCTTTCCCACTTCTTGTGTCACGTTGCCGAGCAAATCTGTAACTGCCTTTTTTTGTTCGGGTGTTCCTGCTCTTATGCCCCACACGTATGTGGTGAAGCCTTGCTCGTTGGTATGCTCCGCTTCAATTGCGAGAGGGTAGTATTTTGTTGTTGTTTTGTCCGGCTTAGTAAAAGCGACAGACAATGAGCCTGACGTGGCTGATACTGTTGACAACACCTTGATGTCAGGCACAGCCGTACTGCCTTGAAATATGCGCCCTGTGTCTGCACGTGTCAGTTCGCCGTTTAAGTTCAAAAAGAAAATCATAGATTTTATGCTCCTTTATGTAATAGTTATATAAATTGATTTTGCCACCTCGGTGTTTTCACCGATATAGATGTGTCCGTTTCCATCTAGTATTGCCCAAGATTTAGCACCTTCGGGGAGTTCTAAGGGACGAAGGACTGCTCCACCGCCAACCACCGTAGCATATTCGTAATTAATTTGTGTAGCCCCTGTGTCGGTTGACACGTCATACGTAGCCAAATTGTTTATTTCATGAGTGAAACTGTATGCTTGATGCACAGGTCTTTCTGTGGCATTTGTTACTAGCGGGCAGTTCTCTGTCATCGCCCTGCCGATAACCACGCTTTCACGATTGGCTTGGAAATGCGCTTGATAAGTCAAGCCTATACGCTCTGCGCTGTCTTTTTGCACAACAAAGGGATATCCGCCGGTACTCATTTGGCTATCCTGCATATACTTCACTATTGTTGTTCCCGTTGCTAGGGGGTACTCATAAGGCTGTTCTTGATCGTCAAATACGCTTCCGCTTTTGTAATAAACAGCCAAGTTTTCAAATTCGCCAAACATATCAGAATATGGCACAAGCCTTTGAACTCGTTTCTTATCTGACTTATCGCCGTAATCATCTGATGCTTGGTATCCTACGCCATAGTTGTCGAGGAATGCGCACACGAATGCAAGGGATTGCCCGAATGCAAAAGAGGTTACAGGCAAAAGATAACCATCACCCAAAGGAATATTATTCTTCCCTGTTGGGGCAGTCATGGCTGTGTCAATTCTCCCCACTGCGCTCGCATTCTGTTGTGATCCAATCATCCAATGGAGAGCATCTAAAAGAAGATTTCTAGGAAGTATCGCATCCTCGTTGTAGGTTTTATTATCACCGACCTCGATAGTTTCTCCGTATGCAATAAAGCGGTCAATGGTTTGCCTTTCGCTTATGTCATACAAACGATAGTTTGTATTCAGTCCAATATATTGGGATATTTGATTGAAATTTGGTGTCAACAAAACCGTGGCTCTTATCTTTGTAGGATAGTAGGCACAATCAACTTGCACGATATACTCTCCGTCAATCTTTTGCCCCACCTTTGGCAGATTATCGAATGATGTAAAGTCATAAGTTCGCAACGTTGCTTCCAAGCCTAGACGAGCGATTGCGCCTCTCATCTTTTGACCGTATGCGCTTGTTTCGACAAGGTTTGCGCCCTGATTGTAAACAAGTGTATTGCCGTCAGTGTCAGCCTTGTAGGGTTTCTTTTGTGTCACCCTAGCAGAAACGATAGGTACGTAGGTCACTCTAAATGCCAAGTCGACAAAGTTGAGTGATGTGTTGTTGTAGTTAGTGTCTCTTATTACATTGAGGATGTTTACAATCGCATACTGATACGCTGAACTTAAACTATCTAGGATTGTCGCCGTTGTTGGTTTGTTGTTCAGCCCGGTTATAGTATCGCCACCGATTGAATAACAGAGCGCATACCCTTTGGAATTGGGATAAGCTTCTGTTAATAGCGATGAAAGAGTGTTGTACTCCGCCATCTCATAAACATACGGTGTCAAATCGTCTGTTATGCCGTCATACGAACATTCTAGTTTCACCAACTGCTGTATTGGCAGAGATGTGCGAATTGCCATTGTGTCCGCACTAATTTCTACTTGATTGTTCTCCGCTCTTATGGTTATATAGTCTTGCCCGAACTCGCTTATGCATCCCTTTTCAATATCTACTGAATTGACAAGGTTTTGAGCGGGGCTGTCGAGGGTATCGCAGAAGTTGTTGATGTCAACATTCTTTTCTTCGCTCACCCATTTAGGCATCAAAGTCCCAACCTCTTCGCTTCCGCCAAGTTCTTCAAATGCAACCTCGTATGCAAGGTCGTTTGAGTTTTGGCGCACTTGCAGTTTAGGAATGGCATGTATTGCTCCGCCGATTTGGAAAAGTGCATCCAATAGTGTAGAGTTTGTAAAAGCAAATTCAGGGGCGGTTACCTGTTTGTATTTTTCGACAAATGCTTCATTGAGAGTGTATTTGACAGCCTGCGATGTTCTCCTTGTTACACCAGCATCCAAAAGCCTTTGAGTTACTGATGCTATCGTGAGCACCCTTTCTAGTGCATCTGCATCTACGGCATTAACTACCCATGTCACAGTAAGCCTGTCTGACGTAATTACAGGATTTGTGCCTAAATCAGGAATATCGCGTGCATAAAGTTGCGCCACAATGGTATATTCGCCTTTTTGTGTTAATGTTGTTCCCTCAATTTCAGTTTGATTGAAATATATTTTTGTGCTGTTTATTTCTTGTCCATTGACATCCCACCAAATGCCCGATCGCAACTCCGCCCAATCATAATCAAAATCAAATGTATGACCGACCTTGTAATTGAGCCGATATGCTGGCAGTTTTGTGTATTGTATCCTGTTGACTGCGTTACCAATGTCAGTCCAATAGCCTTGTTCCATTGACACGTAAGGATTAAAGTTTTGCGATCTTGCGCTCTTCACCTCTACCCTTGCATAGGGGTTTGGTGCTTTTGGTCTTGTCGCTGTCATACTGCCGATAAAATCTCTTTCAAGCAGTTTTGTAAGTTCAAGGGTTTGGATGCTCCAATCGTACAGCGCAGATGATGTGTTGCGCTTTCTTGTACGACGTGCAGAGCCGACTACACGTTGGATTTTCTTGACAATAACAGTGCCGTTGTAGCACACAATTCTCAATCGTGTAAATGGCTTGATTGAGGTCGCTCTCGTTGTGTTTTTGATGTCTATTCTGCCCTCGTCTAGGGTATCGTCAAGGATTTCTCCGTCTGTAATCGGCAGAGCGACATCACCTAGTGTTTGCCAAGCATTTTCTTCGTAAATATCTACTCTATAACTAAACATTTCTACTCCTGTTGACTGCACTAGATGAGCCTGCACGTTCCTTTGCAAGTGACAGCCCTATGTTCTCCCACTTTGCATTGTAGTTGTATTGTTCTATGTCCTTTGCAAGCGACAAGCCTACACCTGCGATTGCTAACATACCGCCGATAGGTCCGCCTGTTGCAAAGCCTGCGCCTATGCCACCGAGCATTCCTGCCACCGACATTGCGCTGTTTATTTTCTCTTGTACGATTGATGCGCCTTGATTTCGTCCAACCAATGACAACTGCCACTTGAACGCACCCGCCACAAGTGCCGATGAGCCGAGTGTTTTGATAAGCTTCTTTGGATTAAAGCCGTCATCTGCGCTTCCGCTAGGCACAAGTTGAGTTTGCAATTGTTCTTCTTGTTGCGCAGGTTGTTGAGGCGCAGAATTAAAATCAATCGTAATCTTGTACTCGTTCATAATTCTTTACTCCTTTGCGATTTGCAAAGTGACTGTTATTCCCATAAATGATGCAGGTTGCAAGGGCACGTTTATTTCGGTTGCAACCATTGTCCAAGCTATTGGGGCATCTGAGGTCGCCACCACATTATCCCAATACTTCACTCGGTATGTCTTTTCCACGTCCCCTGTGAGCAAGTCTGCCATAAACATCTTGCCTATTCCTGTTGCCCTGTATGGTACGGCAATCTTAATTGCCAAGCCTTGTTGCAAGATGCTCGTTTTCATCTCTTGTTCGCCGTTGTATGCGCTTGTGTCGCCTGTTCTTGTTCGTACAAGAGAGCCGTCAACCAACACCGCCCTTTCGTAATTCCCATTGGCATCTTGAATTTCAATGTGTACGTTGTTCGACAAAATGCCGTTGTAAATACGCCACACCAAATCAATAGTTACAGGGATTACACGTCCTGCCTTTCCGTAGTCACCGATTGAGCCTACATTCGGGGTGCTACAATTAAGCACGTAAGTGTAGTTGACGTTGTCGATGGCGATAGTTCCTGTTTCTCCGACCAACGACCTTGATAATTCGTTCAGCACGCCCATAGCGTACCCTATGCCGTTTGTGTATGCGCCGTTGGAGCTGTCGGTTTCCGTCATATCCACGGGCACAGCGATTTCAAGTGTCTTTCGCATCTCCCAAGCGTCAAGGTCTTTCAATGCGATAGGTGTTTGCTTTTCATCAAGCAATACTGCATTGATTACCTTCTTCCCAAGTGTCCTCTGTGTTCTCTTGGTATGCGCCCAAAATTCGCCCTCGTTCTCGTGAATATAAAACTCAAAAGGCTCATTCATAAACCTTTCATTGCCTATGAGAGCATTGAGTTTGTCCTCTATAAATTCTGTATATGTGTTTCTTATCATTGCTTTTCTGCCTTACCTTTCAATCTCTCTGCAATCAATACTGCAATTTCCTCTGCCACTCGGTTAAACCACCCCTCGTTGGGGTTTTGTTTGCCTTGAAGCGGTGGCTTGAATTTCGCCCAATTCTCGTTGGTGTACTTCATATAAGGAGCAATACCGGTTTCCCATTCGCTGTCAATGTATATCTCCCACACGCCGTTCCCTTTGCTTTCAACTCGGATTGCATTGTAGGCGAGGTTTCCTGTGTCCTTTGGCGCACGCTTGCGGATAAGCTCCTCACACTCTTTGATTATTGCTTCTTGCCTTGCTTGTGATATCTTCATAGTTCTACTTCAACCAATGCAATGGTTGTTTTCTTGCCTGAATACATAAGTCGAGCAAGACCGAGCGACTTCTCTCTTGTTTCTCGCTCGCTGATAAAAACTCTGTCTGCAAGCCATGTCTTGCCGTCAAGCGCAACCACATCACCAATGGCAATATCAAGGTTGTACAACGTTTCTATCGTCATTCTCACGCCGTCTGTTGACAGGTTTCTAACAGGCTGTTCAAACTCTTGCGTCATTGAGCCGACAAGTTTGCACTTAAAAAAAACACCACCCTTTGTGAGTGATGCTCCGTCATAGTCCTTTCGCTTGAAAAGCCTTGCATTCATCAAGTATTCGCCGTTCTTATCTAGTGCCGTAATCATACATCAATAGTCCTTTCTGTATTTGTCACAAGGCACTATCGCATTGTAAGCACCTTGATAAAGCAGTCTAAAACCATTTGACAAGGGATTTGTCAAGATGAGCTTTGTTGCCTCGCTCACGCTCTTCTCAATGCCGTGTTGGTTGTCTGCATAGTTCCAAAAGTCGCCATTCTTCATTGCATAGTAAACCTCGTTGAGCAAACAGTCTTTGACGATCTCTCTGCATTCAGGCATCTTTGCAAGAAGATACTCAACATATCTCTTGTTTGTTCCATGAGCATATACCCAAGCATAGAAGTGTCTTGAAATCATCTTCAATATGCGGTGTGCCATTGTTGACGGGTTACTATCTCCTGTGCTGTCAAGCACCGTTGTCAAGTTCAAGCCAAGTTCCAACTCGCAAGCACGAGGTGTCAAGACATATCCGTGCATTGTCATGTCGTATGTCATCAATTCGTCATTATATGGAAAATTCATCGTTTCTCTCCTTGCCCTTTGGTGGATTTGCACCAACCTTTCACTTTTAAGGGCATATTAAAGGGGCAAGTTGCCCTGCCCCTTTTCCATGAATAAGTAATAAGTAAGACTTGTGTTTTTTATTATGCTCTTGATCCGGGAGCGACAACTGTGAGTTCGCCACCGGGATTTGTAAAGCCGTTTTCTGCGATAACTGAAACTGATGTGCCGAGGATACATTCTGCGCCCCAACGATAGAGGGGTTGCATACGGATACCTGCGCCAACAGGGCAATCAATTTGCTTGATTGTTGAGTTGAATGCCAAGCCACGGAGTGTACCTGTGCCTGAAACAACGATACCTGCGACCTTGTCCAATGCACCGGCGGTCAAACCGAGGTATGCTTCTACCATTGCCATTGTGGGCTTTGCAACCTTATAAACAGGCATATCAAGAATGCGACCACAGAAACCTGTGGCATTGTCTGCCTTGTCTCCGTGGGATACGCCACCGTCTTTAAGCATGTCTTGTGCATAGTTTGAACCACCAATGATGATTGCACCCTTTTGCATAAGTTTTGCATAGTATTTAGGGGTGACGAAGATTGCTCTTTCTTCAATGGGGTATGTGTCAATGCCATTTGCGATGTCGCCGTCATCAAGGTGTGCAGATGCTTCAATAATTGCGTTGAGTGCATCTTCGCCTGTGGGTGCTGCGGGAAGTGTGACAAGGTTGTTTGCGATGGTTGCGCTTGCAATGTCGTTGAAGTTCTTTGCGAGTTGTGCTGCGATTGTGCAACCGTTGACACCTCTTGCAACTTGACCTGCAACGATTTTTGCTCTTTGTGAAATGAGGTCAACGCTCATCATGTCTTGTTGGACTTCGGGAATGTCATGCATCTTGTCAAACACGTCAAGAAGATTGACACCGTATGCAACTGTTTCATTGACTGTTGCAGCTTCTGCATTGAAGAAGCCACCGTTTGTTGCGCTACCGATTGCACGAGGATCGCCATTGCCGGGAAGGACACGGAGGACTGTGACTTGTGCCACTGATGTATCTTCACAATACTTTTCTGTACATGCTTCGCCATCTCTTGTGATGATGTCTTGGAAAATGTTATCTTTGACTACTTTTGAGTAAAGTCTTTTGAGGGTTGAGCCGTTAATGAATGGTTCATTGTAATTGCCAAATGCGTTTGCCATAGTTATTTTCTCCTGTTAATTAAAATCTTTTATTTTTGAAATATGCTTTTGTGTGTTCGCCTTCCCACTCGTCATCTTCTTGGGGAGGGAGTTTCCCAGTTGTGCCAAATGCACCACCTTCCACACGGTCACGAAGTCCGTTGATGATGCCTTTCAAGGTTGCGATTTCGCCTTCAAGTGCAACAAGCTTTGCCTCGTTGGCTTCCCACTTCTCTTTGTCGGCGGTTTCGTGTTCAACAACTTCTTCTTTTGCCTCTTCTTCCACTTCGGGTGTGGTTTCTTCTTCAACCACTTCTTCCTCAATGGTTTCTTCTGTTGCTTCGGTGTCTGCATCTTCGGTTTCTTCAACAACTTCCTTATCCTCAACCTTTTCTTCTTCGGTATCGGGTGTGTCTATTTCTTCCGTTTCAACTTCTTCTTCCACAACTTCTTCATCCTCTGCTTCAAGGTCGGCAATAAATTTGTCGGCTTCCTCGCCTTTTACGCCCCACTTTTCAAGCAGTTTTCTTGTCTTTTCCACAAGACGGTCTTTTGTCATTTTTTTCTGCTCCTTTTATTGCAATAATGTTTATCTCAATCGCTTTTATCTGCGTGCCGTTTTTAATGTTGGTCGGCGACCTAATCGCTCCCCCAAACACACTTCCGCACTCGCCCTTATTCTGCGAAATCAATCGTTTGTATCAAAAAGCACTCGGCATCGGTCAGGGTAATATGCCCTTTCGTGGGAAATAGAAAAAGCGATATACTCTTTGTTGAGTTCTATCGCCTTTCGTCTTGCTTCCGCTCTTTCTTTGGGATCTACGGCAGTCAATGCTCTCTCCCTGTACTTGCGGATTGCCCTTTCGTATTCTCGTTGCTTTCTGTTTATCTCATCTTCTTTCTTTCGTTGCTCTTTCGTGACCTTTGGTGCTATCTGCCCCTTAAATTCGTAAAGTCGGTGTCGGCAGTTATACCCAAGCAACCCACCACGATATGCAGTTCCTGTCCGTGGGTTTGTGTAGTAAACTTGATTTTGGTCTGTCGCAGTTTCCAACGGTACATACTTTCTGCCGTCTGCCGTTCTCCCGCTCGTTCCGTCAAGTGAGTAGATCTTGCCTTGATGTGGATAACACCTCAACGAGCAATCTGCATGCACGGAACATATTACAAGCTTGACATCTCGTTCCTTGAAATCCGTCAACTGCTCTTGGTGGTATCTCCACCGCTCCGCCATTTCTGCCCTGTTTCGTAATGAGTTTCTTCCCACCACGTCATCTGCATCCATACTCTGCTCGTCTGCAAGCTTATTCATCACTTCGTTTACTTGCTTGATATATCGCTTTGAATAAGTATTATTTGCAACGCCCTTTTGACTTGTGGTGTATTCGGCAGTTTCTCCGCCACCACCTATCATATTGTCAATCGTGCTCGCATTCTTGCTTGGATGTTTCAATGCAGAATACTCAATCCTCGTCAACTGATTGTTCTTTGCCCTCGTGAGAGCCTTGTAAACAAGCACTCCGTTAATGCCCAAACTATTTCTCAATAAAAGCATTAAGCGTAGTGCATAGCGTTTCAAGGACAATCTAGCAACCAATTTCATATCCTCAGTTAGTCCGTCAACACATTCTTCAATGAGTTTCTCAACCTTCTTCATAAGTGTTTGACTGCCACTAAAATATCCGTTGCGAATTGCCAGCTTGATTAAGGTTTCGGCATCTTCAATGCGTTTTACATTCTCGCTTATGCTTCGTGTAATCATAATTCAAGATTTGGATCTTCCTCTCCGTCATCAAAAGGTGTAGGCATTGATGTCCTTTCTGCATAGTCCGCCTTTGCTCTTGCAACCTTGCGCTTGATGGTTTCTTCGTCATCATCGGGGTTAAGGTCTGCGATTGCATCTTCAAGGGATGTCAAGCCTTGTGCAATTTGGCTTGCCTTCATCTCGGTAAGCATATAGGGATTTGACAAGTTTGCTTGTGTCCAACGGATAACAACCTTTTCGTCAAGACCTTTGTAAATCCTCACTCGGTCAAGCATATCATTGATTGCAGGCTCTAAAATGCCTCTCGTGTCTGCCACATAAGCAACCGTGTCATTCTCTTCTGCGCTAACCTCTCTTGCCGTTCTTGCTGTCCCGTCATTGAGGAATGCACCAATGGATGAAGTGGACACGCCAATGTTCACCGCAATGCTTTCAAGAATGTTGTCACGCAATGCCTTCCAATCTGCGCTTCTCAGTTCAAACTGCAAAGGGATAGGCTTTTCATCAACTCCGCTTGAAGATGGCATCTTTGTGTATATGCCCTTGTCGAAACCTGCGTTCCAATTCTCTACACCACCGACAATGTTGTTGTTAATCATTGTTGACGGCACAAGCACTCTGCCTCTGCCAACGTACATATCGGTTGCCATTGCAGAGTTGGCGTAATCATACTCTTGGAGCAATGCAATTATGCTATCAAGAATACTCTCGCCATAAGGAAGTTCAGGCAAGCCACTCACTCCATTTGTCCAACAAAGCAAATCACAGCCCAAGTCCTTAAATGGCAAAGGTTTAGGACAATCAAAGTCCAATGCTCCGTATTGGTTGAGTATTGCCTTTCGCACGTTCTTCGGCAAGGTTGAAAAAGGAATATGTTGTTTGCCTTTGGGGTTTATGCCCATTGTGACAGAGCTTCCTGTCGCAAGGTAAACGCTATAAACCACCAACGGAATATCGTGTAGCATTTCCCCTTCAAGTGTCTTGTAATCTCCGTAAAAACGCTTTTCAGTAAGGAAATAAGTTCCTTTATCATCTTCCCTGTCGCTTGCGGTTGTTGTAAGCAAATAACACTCAACGGATTGCACCTTGCCTGTTGATGTGTCAACCACGGATACAAACCTATCCATGCGGACGGCTTCTATCCAAAGCTCGCCATCTGCTGATTTATTTGTCTTGATGAGTGCCGTTCCGCCTGCACCTGCAAAGGTCACTGCTCTGCGCAATGCCTTTTCAAGCTTGACGTTGTCCGCCCACTCGGTCATCTTTGTCACGCTGTCTTTTGCGCCGTTGACCTTGCCTGCGGTTTTCAAAAGCAATCTACTACCAAAAACCTTCTTCGTAAGCTTGTTGACAATGCTTGTCGCAAGATGTGTTGCCATAACACCACCTTCGCCACCGTGGAAATAAGGCACAAAGCCGTCATACCACCAAAGCCATTGTTGCACTCGTCTTTGATAGAAAGGTCGCAAATACAACGGTATGCTTGCGTAAAATTGTGAGTTGTTAATATAGTTATAGGTGTAAGCATTGTTGTAGGCACTTGCACCTTGCCATACTGAAAACTCATTGAATGTCATATTGTTAAATTCACTCATATTTCTAATCCTTTACATTCCCTTGAAAACAGGTGTGTCCCACAAGTTCTCGGGGTTGTTGTAATATGTGTTCATTGCATATCTGAAAGCATCTGCCACGTCATTTGGCACGCTGTCGTCATAGTGCAGTTCTCGCTTCTCATCCCAAATCATATTTTCAAGGTCAACCACAAGAGGGTTAAGTGCCTCAACAAACCGCCCTGTCGCATAATCCTTGTATCCGCCAAAGTCTGCAAGATAGCATTTGTTCAATGAAAAGGCGTTGTTGACTACGTCTGTTGTTGAAAGTATGTCTTTCTTCGTGAAAGGTCTAACGATTATGTTTTGGGGAAAGTTCGCTCGCAAAGTCAATACCAAATCCGCCGCCGCACAATCAACCGCACAATACATTCGCACACCGCCTCGTTGCAGAGAGTACTTGTTGATTAACTCAATGAGCCATTGATTGATTAAGGGCATAAGTTGAGCATTTGACCTTTGTCCGCTCGTCTTGGGGTTGTAGTAAAATATGTCAAGCACGACTGCCGTTCCGTCATTGAAGATCGCAAGAGGCACAAGAGCCGTGCTATCGTTTGTTGTCGCTCCATCACCACCAATGATGACAGCCTTAATTGTCTTTGTGTTGTAGCCGTTGGCGGCGGATAATTGAGCAAGTGTCTTTAAGTGCTTATCTCTATTAAAAAGCGGAAAGACAAGCCCTTCCGTTCTAACCCAATTTCCTAATATCCAACGATCATAAAAGATAGTGCCTTTGTAAAGGTCACACAGTCGCTCTACCGTTTCCTTTGGCAGTTTGGGATTGTCAAAGATTGTAAAGTGCTTGTGATAGATGTATTTTTGGTTTTCGGGCTTATCCAAAAACTGCTTTATATAATGAGATGGGCTTTCAGGGTTGCAAGTGGCGTCACAAATACTGCCTGCCTTGTCAAGACGTGAAATAAGCATCTCAAAGAAGTTTTGAGGATATGTCACTATTTCATCACAATAAAAATAACCGGCAGAGCCGCCTTGTATCTTCGTGACTGCCCGGTCATCGTTTGCACCAACACACCAACACTTCTTGCCCCAAAGGTAGATGTATCGCTTGTCAACAATCTTACCAATTGCATCTTCCCCAAATATCTTTCTCATTGGCTCAAAGATGTTTCGGTCAAGGGTTGAGAGTGTCTTTCCAACAAAGTAGCACTCATTGTTAAGGTGTTGTTGAAGCCTTAAAGGGATAAGTGAATATGAAACAAAGGTCTTACCACTTCTAACTGCTCCACAAAGGAAGTTGAAGGGTTTGTTGGCTTCTCTTATGACTTCCTTCTGCTTTGGGGTATAGAAATCACTCATCGCTTTGGCTTGCTCCTCTAATTGCATCACAAAGTTTGTCAAGGGCATCCCTTTGTTCCTTACTTGCCTTGTTGCCATTGAGGATAGTTGCTTCTATCTCGTTAATTCGGTATAAGGCAGAAGCAAGAGCATTGAGGTCTTTTGCTTCAAGGTTTGGCTGAATGATTAGTGTGTAAAATAGGTCTTTCGCCTTTTGGGTGGCATTGAGAGTATCGTTCTGTCTTATCTCAATGTTGCGAACTGCTTCCTTTGTGCGGTTTTCAAAGTCCTGTTTCTTGACTTCTTCGGCAATCGCTCTTAAATGCTCGTTTTTCTGCTCCATCCACTTCTCTTTGGCACAATAGTCCTTGACTGCGTGGATTGAAACTCCCTTTTGTCTGCAAAACTCGTTTAATGAAGGGCAGTCGCTAACAATAAACTCTGCCTTAAACTGCTCTCTTTCGTTCTTTGTCATAAGGACTGCTTCTCCTTGTTAGTATTTTGTGTGGAGCGTGTTGTGAGTTCTGCCCTCACGCCTCTCTCGGTGCTTATATAAAGGATGGACAAAAATAAGCAATGCGAGAGTGTTCTGCTATTTGTAAACTAAACACACATAGGGTTTGCTCGTCTTTCCGAGCCGCCACGCTTTAAGTGCAGCGAAACAAAGGTCTTTCCCTTTCGTCAGAATAGTAAATTAAAGAGGAGTGTATTTTGAGCATAAAAAAACCACCCGTTAAGGTGGTTTTTCGTTTGGGTTTATTTAGTTGTTAGATGAAGTTCCCGCCCATTGTTGGTGTTCTCTTGGTGCCTTCTTGCACCAAATCATACGGCGTTTCTTCTAATGCTCCGTCAAGCATTTCACGTGTTATTTCTTCGCCCGTTTCAACTGCTTTCTTCATCAAATCAAGATAAAAATCACCATAGTAGTCAATAGTCACTACTCTTGGGGGGAGTTCCCCAAATTGTTCAATGTAATCGTTGATTATTTTCTCTGCTTCTTTCATTGTTTTGCCCCCATATGTTTGATAATAAGGTCTTGCAGTTCTTCGCAAGCCTGAGATGATTTTGGCATATACTTCTTAAACAAGTCAAGTTCTTTTTTTGCGTTCTCGCTTGTTCTTGCTTTTGCACTGCCGTATTCTGCCATAAATTCGTGTGCTTCACTAAATCTTTGCTTGCAATATGAAGTCCCGTGCCCACCGCAAAAACCATATCCGTCATTATTAGCAATACCATACATATCGCTCAAACTCATAAAATAGGTTGCTACTTCGTTGCTTGCGTCAAGTTTGACTTTGTCGCCTTCACGCTTGATTGCACGATATTTCTCATTTTCCTGCTTCAACAAGTCGCGTTGCTGATCCATGTATTCATATCTCTTGCTCCACGCATCACTGCCGTAGGTGGAATATGGGAATTTCTCGTATGCTTCCTTTTCTATTCTCCTGTCGGTTTCGGTAAGCCACTCCTCGGCTTTTTCGTATTCTGGCACTTTTTCAAGGACTTTATCCATAACGTGCTTGCGGTATTCCTTTCTCATCTCATCAAACACGCCAGACTTTTTCATTTGCTTAAACTCTGCAAGTATTGTTTGGTGTAAAGTCTTTCCGTTCGACAAATATTTGCAGGTTGACGCATTTTTCACAATTCTACGTTGTGCATCCCATTGTGTCGCAAAACTTCTTGTTGACTTTTGTGCGTATTCAAGTGCCTTGCTTTTATCTTCTTCGGTTAGAAATCCGTCACCGCATACCACGCCATCGTTTGCGTGCCAAAATTCGTGGTAAAACGTTTCGCCTTCTTCTTTGCTTGAATATTTACCATATTGCTGGGGCGTATTCAAGTTCACGGAGTTGTCTGATGGACTATAATGGGACGTTTTACTTGTTTCGGTCAACTCAACGCCATATTTAGAAATGGCGGTGTTGATAAGAGCCTTGTGCTCCGCATTGCCTGCATTATAATCACGCTCAACCCTTTTGCCGAAGTCATTGTTGTGGTTTTTCTGCAAGTATTCGGCAAATCCGTCTTGTTTCGTTTCAACTTCGGCGGGCTTTTCGCCTGTCACAACCGCTTTTCCGCCTTCTTCGGCATGAGGATTTTTCCACGTTGTAAAGTGTCTGTTGTTTCCGTCTGCGTCACCGTATTCACCGCTTGCATCACCATTGCCTGCTGGTATATATTCTTGAAGCTCTCCGCTTGAATTTGGTTTTTTTGGCATTGTTCCTTGCTCCTGTGCTTATTCCCTGCACACACCCCTTGCTTGCCAGGTCGGATTTCGTGAGTGAGGTGGCAAAACAAGAAGTGTCAGGGGGATTTGTGGCAAGTGCTATCTTTCCACAATAGCATTATACAATGTCTTATAGGACATTAGAGGACATCTTCTCGTATTTCACAAGTCCATCGGTTTTTATTCGTCTAACTTGTCTTGTGCAATAACACATTATGCTTGAAACCTTGTCAATGTTGTAGCCTTTTATGTAGTAAAGTTCAAGCACTTTGCTCTCGTTGGGTTGCAGTTGTTCAAGCTTCGCCGTGATTTCCCATAGCAAGCGTTCACACTCTACCTCTTTCTGCTTGACTGCCAAGTCAAGGTCTGCCCAAGCAATAGCCGTTTCCACCATCTTATCCTTGCGAAGCCCACCGCTCACTCGGATGCCTGAATAGTCTATCCCTTGCAATGCCGTGTATCTCTCTCGGTATTCTTCTCGCTTTTGTTTGAGATGAGCAATCTTGCTTTTGAGTTCTCGGTATGATTGCAATTCGCTCACTGCACTATTCAGCTCGTTGTCATTGTATCTTCGTTGTTTCTGCATTGCCTACACCCTTATCCTCATGCTTCCTACGATGTCATTGCCAATCCTATTGTCTATCTTTGTAAACAAAACATCTTCCACTATGCCGACAAATGCTTGCAAGTCCTTTTTCAAGGGCTTTGGGTTGTTGTTCAAAAATTCGTCCATTTGGTTTTGCAAGTATTCAACAACCTTTGTGTGTGGCTTATGCTCTGCCTCGCATTCGTCAAGATCTGCGTTGATTTCAGTTGCTATCTCTATCGCCTTGTCCAAAAGCTCTCTTGCTTCCTCGGTTGGTTCAATCTCGTTCTTCTTCTTGACAAGATCGTAAATTTTTTCATCGTATGTCATATTTTCTCCTTTCTCATCACAACAATCATGCTTGGGAATGGTGCTGATTGTTTGCTTTCATTGAAATGTAATCTGCCTGCGATAAAACGGATTTCGTGCTTCTTATATATAAACTTATGAAAATACGATGTGTCCGTTCTTGCAGGAATAAGCATTACAACCGTTGCCCCTTTTTCTGCTTCTTTACTTGCTTTCTCAACCCAATCTTTTATTGCTCTTCCATAAGGTGGATTGCAAAAAACAATTTCGTTGCTCCAATCTTTCAAAAGTCCGTTATCTTCTGCCGTAAAAAACTTACGGCATTTTGCATTTTCGGGGGTTGCACAAGGATCAAGTGTAAAATGAAACTCTTTGTTTAATTCGTCAAAAAGTTTTTTTGGTGTCGCCCACTCATTGCTGTTGCTTGTTAACATGCCTTTTGTAATCATACCCTACTCCAATTAAAGCCCGTATTTATCGGCGATAAGTTTGCACAACACATCTAATTTGTTCCACCCGACAAAACGCTTTAAATATTGCAAAATCTCTCTTGCCGTTTCTTGCTTGGCTTTTGCTTTGATGTCCGTGCATTCTTGCAACTCGTCAAGAAGTTCGTCATTTCGTTTAGCAAATGCTTTGTTGACTTTTACAAACTCCTTATTCGTATATTTCAAATCTTTGTTGTAGAGTTCAAGAGTTTCGTTTTGTGCTTTCAGTTTTTCAATTTCTTTTTCAAGTTCACTCACACGCAATCTCAAAAGACAATTTTGGTCATACTCATCTCGCCATTCCAAAAATGCCTTTTCTTGTTCTGCTTCATACTCGTCCTTTTTAATCACGATTTCGTCATCGGCTATTCTGCGATAACCTTTGTTATAAAGATGTTTTGCAAGACCGCCATTGTGTGACGCCATTAAATAGTCATCACTGACTTTGCCCATTATACTAACAGCAGTCATTGTTTCGTTGCGGATTTTGCCACGCACATATTCTCTTATTTCATTTGCCATATCTCTAATCTTTTCGTCTTTATTCATCTCTCTACTCCTTTTCTTCAACATAGCACCAACTTTGTGGGGGTCTTGTGAGTGGCTTACAACCATCTACGATTGAGCAACAATAATCTTCTTTGCCACATTCCGTATTGCTAAAATAGCGTGCTGGGCAACCATCGCATTTAGGGTCATCTCCGCAATAGTGGAAAAACTCGCTCAACTCTTTCGGCTCGTCATAGATAACAAGGTCGCTTATGTGCCAAGCATAGCCACGATTACCACTACCAATATAATGATGCAAGTCGCTATATGTTAAGCAAGCACCATTTAATATAGGTTTGAGATATTCTTTTGACCACGCAGGATATGGAACATCAAAGGTATCTATCCTATCGCAGACAAACTCGCCTATGACTTTGCCCAAAAACTTTTTCATTGCAGGTCTATATTTTTCGGGAATTTTATCAAAAGATTTCTTGTCTTTACTGCAATAGATTTTGGCAACCTTATTCCAATCTTCTGCCTTTGGATAGGTTTTTCTTGCTTCTATCTCTTTGTGTTTGTCTATTTCCCAACCCATTGCTTTTGCTATAATTAGGAATACCCAATAGGGTTGTATGCTAATCATTACTGCTTTCATCGTTCTTCTCCTTTATATCATTGCAGTCACAAACACTCCGTAGGTTGCAAGTATTTGGACAATGTGAATTGATTGGTCTATAACCAAGTTAATCTTTTTTTTGTTTGCTTTTAGGTCATCTATAATGCAGTGTATTATTGTGTTTACTGCGAATAAAAGCCCAAACACCCAATCTATTTGAAAACGCAGATACAAGGCAATAGGCAACATTATCATGAACGCCCAACTCAATGAGTGCATTAAAAGTCCAACTATGTAATCAAACTTATAATATTCATTGTAGTTGTCTTGATTTTTCCACCAAGATTTTTGCTTCATCTTTGCCAATACTCCTTGCAGATAATAGTCATCTACAATGTGGCAAAATATCATTGCTATAAAAACAAATGCTTTCATTCTCTTTATCCTTCAATCATCTACTTCTAAATTGTCTATAATGTCTTGCATTGATATTTGATTTTCATTTATTGTTGACTTGTTTTCATATACCCACCACTTAAATACACTTTCCCCATCAACCCAATCTTTATGTTTAGCATTGTCAGGGTGTGCCTTTAACATTCGGTCAAATGCTTTTATATATGCTTCCTTGATTTGTGGATAATCGGCAAACTCTTTTTCTTTTTCTGCAATACTTGCCATAGGGCAACCAACACAACCAAGCCTTTTATAACTGCCACCACACTGAACATATAAATCACTTTGTTTAATATTTTCTGCCTTTGAAAATTCCCAAATGTCATCATCAGTCCAATCAATCAAGGGATTAACAAGTGTTTTGTTTGTTCGGTAGCACATTTCTACAAGTCTGCGATTTTCATCATTGTCAAGGTTCATTACAAGACCACCTTTGGGTGTTGTATCAAAGTCGCCAACTATCTCATTGTCCTGTGCAGTTTTCATTGCCTTGTTTCCGTTGATAATCTTGACTGCACCACCATTTAATTTTCTATTTGTGCTTTCTGCCTTACGAACACCTGTCACACAAATGCGACCTTGCCCCCCCCCCTTCTTTGAGTTCGGCACAACAATATCTGCAAATTCGTGTAGGTGGCATTTTCTTTTTGACAATTAAATTCCACATTGTTTTTTGCTTGCCATTTTTATAAAGGGCTTTCTCTGCAATAACACCCTTATCATCTAAAATCTCACGGACAACACTTGGGTGGTCAACAGTTGTAAGATTATAGTGCAATTCGTGATTAACTTCTGCCATCTCAACAATGCGTCTTAATACCTTGCTATCCTTACCACCACTATAACAAACATATAAAGGTTCAGGGGATAATGCACCAAGTCTTACTCTTTCAATGGCTTGCTCTACTTTGTTCACTTTGCCATATAATGTTTCTTCAATCAGGCTCATTTAGATCCTGCCCCCTTTGTGTGCTTTTATCCACCCTGCATTTGACACAAGGATATGCTTCATCTTGTCTGCTTTCTTTTGCTCGTTGATTTTATCCAACTGCTCACGGAACGCCTTGTATCGCTCACATGTTGAGTGGCATCCAATCTGTCTATCCGTGCAGTCCTTGCATCCGTTATTAATCATTGCTATCTTCCCCCTATATCGCTATGTTGTCAAAGTTCTCTATGTCCGTAAAAAGCGTTGCTATTTCATCTTCGGTGTAGTTGCGTTGCGTGTAGTTGGTTTCGGTTGGTTTCGCATTCCTGCGCTCCCACGTGATGACGGCAGACTTCCAATCTTTCATCTTGTTCTTGCCGACCATCCACCCCTTTGATGAGTAGAAAGCGATAAATTGCTCTGCATCTACATTGTTGCCACGTTCTTTACAATAAGCAGTGACTTCTTCAATCGTAGGGGGAGTGAAAAGTGCCAACTTTTCTTTTATATTCTTTTCTTTTATATCTATTCTCTTATCTCTAATATCTAGTGGAAAATTTTCCACCTTTTGTCCACCCATTTGTCCACCCTGCAAGAGTTTCTTTCTTTTTTGCATTTGGATTTGCTTTTTTTCTGCCCCTTCCGTTTGACTTCCTATCAATCTGTCAAAATTTGCAATTTTTAGAATGCCGTTGTCTTGCTCGTAAACCAAACCTAATTGTTTGTATAAGGTTAGTGCTATTCGCACCGTGTCTATTGAGAAGTGCTTGCAATCCCTTTGTATCTTGATTTCATCAAACGGAACAATTATGTCCCCAATTTGTCTTGCAAGTTCACCATTGGAATTGACGGATTTCAAACAAAGCATTTGATACAAAACAACATAATTTGCACCATCTTTTTGGGATAGCAGAAAATCAACCGTTTCACTCGTCAAAAACTTGTCTGTAAGTTTTATCCAATAGTATTTTTGTTTGCTGTATTCTGCCATTCTAAACGCTCCTTTTCATTGCTTCTGCTTGGTTGTAAAACTCATCTAGGCATTGTCGCCGTTCCGTCAGCTCTGCAATCCTGCTATCAAGCTCTGCCCTTGCATGCTTGACTTCTTCCATATCCTTGACGTAGAGTGCCATTTTATATCCCTTGCCATCACTTGTTGATATGATAGGTCTGCACTTTGACAAGGTTGAGATAACATCTCTCACGCTCCTTTCGTTCTTGATGCCGAGCAGTTGCCCCAATTCCTCTTTGGTGTGCCACTTGCCGTCTTGCATTATGCGATAAAGTGCATTTGCTTTCTCTCTCATATTTTGTGTAATCGGTTTGCTCGGTTTCATATCCTGCCCCCTAACCTAAACTCTCTTCCAAAAACTCATACATAGCATCATATGTTGGATTTTTGGGGTAACTCGCCACATCTTCAAATCTCTCATTCCTTGCGATTACGCCCAATTCCTTCAATGCCATGTAGATGTCGTAAACTCCAAAATATCCGTTGTTTTGAGCGAAATCATACATCGCTCTTTTCTGTGCTTTGTTCATCTTCTCCCCCTATGTTGATAAAGTCATTAAACTTTGCCAACGCATTTTGCTTTCTTACCCCGTCATTGCCGTTTATTTGCGCGATAAGGTTTGTCTTGAATAGTTTTGCGATTTCTCGTCTTGCGTTCAAATAGCCTTGTTGCAGTCCATCGTAGTAGCCTTTTGGTTGTTTGTGATCTACGTCAAGTCCTGCCTTCCCGGTGTCTTGTCCGCCAAGAGTTTTGTTTCTTAACTGATAACCACGATTTGCATACACCTGTATCCAATGCCTTTCCATCTCATCAAGTCGGTCTTGTTCGCAATGAAAGGTCAGTATGTGATAGCCATCAAGTTTGCCTTCGTTGTAAAATCCGTGTTTTTTAATTGAAAGGTCTATGTGTTGGTATCCTGCCAAGTGTTGAGCAAGTCTTGTCAAAAGATGCTTGGCTTGACCTACATATCCATACTTGATGTTGTTTTCCACTCTTGTCAGTATGTAGATCCCACACTTTTCGTCTGCCTGTGGGCATACACCCAATATTCGTTGTTTGTTCTTTTGCTCAATAGCTTTTATTTGTGCGTAATTCATTTTTTCCCCTGCTCCCACAAACTCATCATCTCTGCGAGTTCGTTGGGTGTTCTTGTTTCTATTCCTAACTGCTTGGCTTCGTGGACTACTCCATCAATCAAGCGAGCCATTTCTTTCGTATCCAATGTGTGTGTCGGTTTGAAGATTATCCAATCGTTGCACGGCTTCTTCGTTCCCCTGCTTTCGCCTATCAACTTGACGTATTTGTGTATCAAGGCTAGGTCGGCTTCCTGTGGAACACGGGCATCGCAGAGTTTTGTGCCATAATCCAAAACCATTTGTATTTTGACTTCATCTCTTCCAAGTCCAACCGCTTCTGCTACCTTGTCAACGAGCACATGAAAATAATCATTTGCATTTTTGCTTCGTGTTTCTTTCCAACCCTTGATTTCAAGAGCAAGCACCTTGTCAAGGGGTGTTGCTTTGAGTGCTTGCACCCCTTGCTTGTCGGTGGTTGTAAAGGTTATCTCATAACCCTTTTCGCTTTGTAATGTTCGTGTGTAATTTGCTTTGATTTTCATTTCTTAAAAAGGTAATCCCTCTTCGGGTGTTGCAATTTCATTCAAACTTTCTTCAAATTCTTTCTCTTTGATAGCGAGTTTGCAAAGTTCCACTCTGCGCTTATCTTGTCCGTTGTCAACATACCATTGAAGCAGTTTGATGTCGGTGTCCTTGATAAGTTCGCCCTTGTGGTTGCCACTCGTCCATTTTGCCGTAAGCAATTCTTCTGCGAGTGATTTTGGTGGGTTAAAGTCTTGTTTCGGTTGAGTTGGTGTCGCAATCGCCTTTCTTCCCATTTCATAAACTATCTCGCCATCGCCACTGATTTTGAGCATTGAAATCTTGCCCTCGTTGTAGCCTATATCAATGACTTTTATGCTCTTAATTGTCGGTCTAAACTTGCCCTTGTCATCTTTCTCGGTGTTGCCCTTGACGTAGATAAAAGGTGCTGTATAAAGTTCTCTGCCAATGCCCCAATTAAAGCACGCTCTTTTGAAACTATCACTTGCTTCGCCTTTCTCTTTCTCGGTGTTGCTTTCAGTTCCACAATCCCACTTGGTTATCCATTGTCCTGTGATTTCATCATAAATTGACACACCGCAAAACATATTGCCTTTGACTTCTTTGTGATCTCGTTGCCAATTCATCTCGCCCACGGTATCATCAAGGATATTTTGGTCGCATCGGGCATCTTTGTAGAGCAACAGTGTGAAGCCGTTTGCATTGATTGTTCCTACCCTACACTCAATTTCATCTGCTCTTAAAGTTCTAAACTTATTCATCTTATCTCTCCCCATATTCTTTGTTCATTCTTTCAAACACAAGTCCTTGCTTGCTCTTGATGTTGAACGGATCTTCAAGCTCGCTTTCAATTTGGAACAAGTCCGCACTCACATCATCCTTGCTCAGCACGCCTTTTGTATCGTATTTGTCGCTTATTTCCTTTTTATACCAAAGGTCATGAGCAATGCGTTCTTCTATCTTCTTCTTCACCCTTGCGTAAGTTGATGTGTATTTGCTCAGGTATCCGCTAGCGAGTGAGTATGCTTGAAAATATCGTTTCTTCTTCCCATAAACCCATTGTGGCAACAGGACGATGCGATAAGTTGTACACGCACTTTTGATTTCTTCTACTATCTTCTCTTCCATATCTTAAAAGGTGTATTTACTTGTTTCGGTGTGTCCGCAGTTCGGACAGACTTTGGTGATTGACACAAGTGTTTCAATCGCTCCGTTCTTGTAAGTCAAGTCAACTGTTGTCTTTGCGCAATCGTGTTCAAGCTCTGCTCCGCAATCAACGCACAGCCCCAAATCGTGCATTTCTCTTTCAACGTGGGAAATCATATTTGTCAATAGTTCTTTAAGTTCGTTGGGATAATTGTCAATAAGTTCAATAAGAGCATTGATTTGACACTTCTTTATGAATAGATCGTCTGTGCCTTCTTTCAATGCTTCTCTTGCAAGCATTTTCAAAGTGTTAAGTGAGTGTTCTTTCATTTTTTGTCCATCCTTTATTTCTTCTATCGGCTTATACGGAAGTAGTCCATATAATCTTGTGTGTGGAGTTTCCCCCGGTTCTTGATCCTCGGCTCAATGCCTTCTTTTGATAACTTGGTTTTAATCTCGGTCATAATGCGAGAGGCAGTTGATTTGTCGCACCCCATAAGGTCACAGACCTCATCTACGCCCATCACATCTTTTGACAAGATTTCTTCTCTACGCTGATATGTCATTGTTCAATACCTCTATGAGTTTGTTGACTGATATACCAAGTGCCTTTGCAACCTTTGAGAGCCTTGCTGTTGTCGGTTTTGTTCTTCCTGTCACCCAAGCACTCACGCACGATTGTTTGATATTAAGGCTTTTGGCAAATTCCTCTTGTGTGTAGCCTTTCTTTTTGATAAGTTCTTTTAGTGTCATTTGTTCCCCCTTATTCCAGCCCCAAGACTTCCCTTGTGTGTCTTGCCAATGTTTCGCCCAAGCTTTCGCCCTCTCGCTTCATACGGCTGTAAAAGTCCATCAAGCCTTTTATTGTTGTGATGCCGTTTCTCTCGGCAAGTGCAACCAATGTTCTGATATCCGTTGCTTTCATATTTACTCCTTTGACCTTTATCGGTCTAATTGATATTTTTTATTGTTGTCAATATCGGTTAAATTGATATTGAGCATAATATATTCTCGTTTTGAATATCTGTCAATACTTTTTTATCAATTTTCAAAATATTTTTTTGCTTGCTTTTTGTTGAAAAATCAATTATACTTATAAATGGTATTTATATTTTTTATTAGCAATCAATATCATTGATTTTTGGAGGGTTTTATTTATGCGATTGAAGAAGCTTCGTGTTAAGAACAACATCACACAGGCAACGCTTGCAGAAGAGCTTGGTGTTGCACAATCTACTATCTCCGGGTGGGAAAATGGCAACGTTCAAAAAAGTGCAGAAGATGCAGTCAGACTTGCTGACCTTTTCGGCGTATCTGTTGACTATCTTCTCGGTAGAGTTGACACCGACACATCAACCATCACCAATGATGCCGTTGTTGACTTCCCTGTCATCACATCAATAACAGGCGGTTTTGACACCCCCTTACAACTCCACGAATCAGGGGAAACAATCACGCTTCCCATCAAGATGTTAAAAGGTCGCCCTGCCGAGGACTTCTTTGTTCTCCAAGTCAGTGGCAATTCAATGTACCCTCGCATGCTTGACGGAGATAAAGTCCTTGTTCTTCGCAGAAAATCTGTTGATAATGGCTCAACCGCTGTGATTATGTTTGACAGCAACCGAGCCACCCTCAAAAAGGTCTTTTACTCTGCCGATGAAAACTTTGTTGATTTCGTTCCTTTCAATCCTGAGTATGAAACTCGCAGAATGTTTGAAAACGAGATGAAGTCAGTTCGCATTGTCGGTAGAGCCGTCAAGTTGATAAGAGATATTTAAGTATTGACTTTTCAATGTTCTCGCCCCTATTTTTAGGGGCTTTTTTATTGCTTTGGACTATCGGGGCTTGCAACCGTATGTCCTACCGCATTACCGCCCTCGCCGATTTTGCACATCTCCGCTTCACCTTATCCACGGGGTTGAGGGCGTTGCTCTGCTTTATTTAATTGTTCTTGCCAACCAACCTTCAATCGCCACAACCCTTTTGCCGTATGTTTCAGGTTCGTTTGTTGCTTGGTTTACTGTTTGCACGAATTCTTGTATTTCGCAGGCAGACTTAGGCAACCATGCATATTTTGTTGTGTTTCGGCATTCCCCTGTCTTAACTTCGCAATATACTGCCTTTTCGGTTTCCTTTTCTATGCGGAAGTCACAACTTAATTTCATTTTTAACTCCTCTTGGCTTTCGCCCTTGTTTTTATTTATTGGTTAGTTTGGCGATAACCGGATTTTTTGGATGTTTTATTTGTGTGAGTAATATGTTTTTGCGTCATATTTCCTCATTGCTTCTAAATAATAACACACAAAATCATATAAGTCAATAGATTTTTATGTTTTTCAGTAATATTTTTTTTGTTGAATTTTCACATAATATTTAGTATCATAATATTACGGAAACTAATATTTTCGTGGGAGGGTTAAAATGAGATTAAAAGAGCTGAGGAAAGAAAAAGGCATAAAACAAGAGGTATTGTGTAAGGAGCTCGGCATAACACAATCAGCATTGTCTGCATGGGAAATTGGCAGAACTACACCGTCTGCTACATCCGTTGCTCAACTTGCAGACTACTTTGGCGTATCAGTTGACTACTTGCTTGGACGAAGCGAAAGCAACATTGCAAGTGGATATACACCCGAGGCAGTGGCTGTGTTTGAAGTTCTCGGCAGAGTTGCAGGTGGATATGGTGGCGCAGTTGAGGAGATTGCCACAGGCGAGATGATTACATTGCCTGTTGAAATGCTCGGTGGCAGACCTGCAAGCGATTACTTTGTCCTACAAGTCCGTGGAAACTCTATGTACCCCAAAATCCTTGACGGCGACAAGGTGCTTGTGTTGAGGACAGAAAGTGTTGATAGTGGCACTACTGCTGTTGTTCTCTACAATGGGGATGAGGCAACGATAAAAAGGGTGTTCTTTGAAAATGGGGATTGGGTTGACCTTGTTCCCAATAACCCTGAATTTGAAAAAAGGCGTATATTCGCAGAGGATTGTGACAAGTTCCGTGTTCTTGGAAAAGCAGTTCGTTTAATAAGGGAAATATAAGAAAATGAATATAAAGTATAAATATAGTATAGTAGAGAGAGAAACAAAGACCATTGGCAAGGTGTATGACTTGTCCTTTTACTATACAGACACACGCACAGGTAATCGTGTGCAACATCACAAGAGGGGTTTTAAGACAAAGCGAGATGCGAGAGAATACTACACCGAGTTTGTCACAAAACTACTCATTGCCAAGCCCACAGACATCACACCAAACTCGGTATTGATGTATGAGAAAGCACGAGCAACCTATCTTATGGCAGTCAAGGACGCCGTCAAGGATAGCACCTTGTATGACTTCAATAAGGTGGGAAGAAACTATCTTGATATTTATTGGCGCAAGAAAGACTTAATGAAAACCACCAAACAAGACCTAAACGATTTTAAGCTGTGGCTTTCTATGTCAAAAAAAAGCAATGGTATCTACATTTCACCATCAACGCAACAAAAGGTATTCCGTCAATTTATGGCATTCTACCATTGGTGCATTGATTATTTCAACGTTCCCAATGTTTCAGTTCCTGCACCCAAACGAAGCAAAAAGCAAGCAAACATTGCGGTGTGGTCGCAAGAAGAATTTGAGAGATTTATAGCCGTTGTGGATGATGACAGATTTAAGACCGCATTTACCATATTATTCTACTGCGGACTGCGGTGTGGCGAATTGCAGGCACTTTTAAGCACCGACTATGACGGGAAGAGATTGTTTGTTCACTCAACATACACTCGCAAGACCACCGATGGCTCTACCTTTAAGATTACGGAAACCAAAAACTACAAAAGCAGATATGTTCCTATCCCCACACCTGCGCAAGCAACAATAGATGATTGGGCAAAAAAAAATAAGGACTGTGACTACCTTGTAGGTAAAAATTCACTGCCCTTACATGACACAACAATTCAAAATGCGTTTACTCGCTATATTAAAAAAGCAGGATTGTCAAAAATCCGTATTCACGATCTGCGACACTCTTATGTGTCAATGCTCATCTCTCATGGTGCAAACTTTACAATCGTTGCAAAACTCATAGGCGATAACCCCGAACAAGTTGTCAAAACCTATGCTCACTACTTCAACAAAGATATTGATGACATAATTTCTTCAATCTCGTGGTAATATTTTGGTAATAAATGCAGTGCATTTCCACGCATTTCCACGCATTTCAAGACATAAAAAGTGTTCAAAAACAAGCAAAAACCCCTAAAAATAGGGGTTTTTTGACTATTGGTGGGGACAACAAGAAACTCCGCACACACTATATATAGTGGTTTTTACTGCTTATTTATGCACAATATATTGTGTGTGGTAATATAGTGATTTTATTTTGAAAAACTTGCTATGCAAAATTCGTCAAAAAACAATGTCGCAAAATAAACAAATTTTATTTTACTTCCGCCACTCTGCAATAAAATTCTTCTTCATTCTCATACGCTTCTACCAGATATTTAGTTCCATCGGGAGTTGCCATCACATAGGTGTATGAGATGCAACCAAGCCATGTGACAAACTCGCTTTGTGCAAGTTGCAATTTCACACCTCTTGTAGGTATATCCAATTCATTACAAGCTTCTTCAATAACACGTTTTTCCCACTTGATTGTATCAAAATAACTTGATGAGCAAGCAGTAAATAATACTGCCATGACTACTATTAAAGCTATAAGCGCAACTTTTTTCATTTTATACCCTCCTTTGTGTTGACATCATATAGTTTAGCACTTTGCTTTTTCTTTTGCAAGACGAATTTTTGGCATAAAAAAACACCCACCGATTTTGGTGGGTGCTGTACTTTTATGAAGCCTTATCGGAAATATGAGCCTTTGCTATTTGTTTCACAAATTGAGTTGGCATCACAGGGTAAGGGTTGGCTACAAAGCCGTTAATCATATCCTTTGCCGTTTCCTTTGACTTCTCTTCTTTCTCTTCTGCTACGGCGGACATTTCAAGGTCAATGCCGTGTTCTTTGAGGAGCTTCTCTATTTGAGTGTCCTTTGGCAAGGCAATCAAATATTTGTCGGGTGTATTCTTCTCCGTTCTTGCGTTAAATTCGCTGAATACTTTTATCTTGCGTTTAAGGACGGTCAATGTGCGGTCAACGATTGCATAGCCAAAGCATACGCCTGAATATGACGCCCAAAGGATGAGGACTACCCTCAACACCAAAGGCAAGATGTCATCGTTTGAGAAATCTTGAAAATGTGAGGTGATTTCGGGGAGATAAAGTCCTGCTCCAATGATTGATATTGCTTTGAACAACATCTTTTTCAGCACCAATCTACCCTTGTGTACACCGAGGTCATTCTCGTCCTCTTCGGGGTTTACTTCGGTTGTTCCGCTGATAAGCTGAGAATACGTGATTTTGATAAACCTAATGCGGTCGGGGCATGCCCATACTTCATCGGGTGTCATAATCAGTTTGAGTTCGCATCTTTTCTTATCTTCATCTTTTTTGGCTTTTGCAAGCTTGTGTTTCCACTTCTTGATGTGAGCAAGATATTTCGCCGTGATGTTCTTCTGCAAGATATAAAACTCAATATCCTCAGTCAATGAGTTCTCGTTG